>ENA-OOXM01002423-OOXM01002423.1-human-gut-metagenome-genome-assembly--contig:-NODE-2423-length-12026-cov-3.007852_pt1 | contig 12026 bp, 7 predicted proteins | sample MGYA00241589_ERZ501347 | MGnify/ENA primary metagenome ERZ501347 (study PRJEB25962, sample SAMEA2042832) | human gut metagenome | biome: human gut; feature: human-associated habitat; material: faeces...
CTACACAGTAAGATTCACCCACAGTATCTGCCAGCCAAAATTACTTCTTTACTCTTCTTCATCGTAAAACCCATATTCTTTGGTTTGTATTGAATCACTCAGCAGCAGTACTATTCTCCCTGTGTATAATTTTGCAGAGCTACGTTAGTATTATACCAGTATCCACACCATTCAAGAATGCCCCGGCATTCTTGCTGCGAGGTGGGAATCATCTCACATCTGATATATTTATCATACCACATCCCCATTTTTTTTAGAAGTATCCTCATGAAAAAAGCGGTAAATTTCTTCAGCTACATTTTCTGTAATTCCATCTGCTTCACAAAGTTCTGTCACGGAAGCTTCTTTTACTTTTCCGATATCCTTAAAATGCTTCATCAGGCTTTTTCTTCGTGCGGGACCGATACCTTTAATATCATCAAGTACCGAATGTACCTGCTCTTTTCCACGGAGTGCTTTATGATATGTGATTGCAAAACGATGCGCCTCATCCTGCAGACGGGTTATCATCCGAAATGCTTCCGAATTTTTAGGAAATTCAATGATTTCATTGTTATAATATAAGGCTCTTGTACGATGGAAATCATCTTTTACCATACCGCAGACCGGAATAGTTAATCCCAGCTTTTCGAGAACCTGTAATGCAATGTTTACCTGGCCTTTTCCTCCATCCATCATAAGAATATCCGGAAAACGGGTAAAACTTCCAAGTTCCATATCCTGTCCCTTTTCTTCCCGCTCCTTCTGCTCCCTGATACCGTGGGAAAATCTTCTCTCTAACGCCTCTTCCATACAATGGTAATCATCCGGTCCGGCTACGGTTTTTATCTTAAATTTACGATAATCGCTTCGTTTAGCCTTACCTTTTTCAAAAACAACCATTGAAGCAACATTTTCATATCCATTTGTATTGGAAATGTCAAATGCCTCCATACGGTTTAAGTTCCCAATTCCTAATGCCTGCTCTAATTCATGTACCGCACCAATTGTTCTGCGTTCTTCTCTCTTTAATTTCTCACTGTCCTGTGCGAGAACATTCTGTGCATTCTTTCTTGCAAGCTCCATCATCTGATGTTTACTTCCACGCTTCGGCATAGCAAAAATCACTTTACTTCCACGCTTATCTGAAAGCCATTTTTCAAGAATTTCCTGATCAAGAACTTCTTCCTGCGTTAAAATTTCTTTTGGAATAAATGGAGTCCCTACATAGAACTGCTTAATAAAGTCCGTGATAATCTCTTGCTTTTCACTGTCTCCGATTCCTGTCATATGAAAATGATCTCTGCCGAGAAGCTTGCCGCTTCGGATAAAGAAAATAGCCACAACTGCCTCATCGCCGGCCTTTGCCATAGCAATAATATCCCTGTCATCTCCACCAGTATCATTGATTTTCTGCTTCTCACCGATTCGTTTTACATTTTCAATTAAATCACGATACTCGGCAGCCTGCTCAAACTCAAGTTCTGCGGCCGCTTTTTTCATTTTTTCTTCCAGACTGTTTATGATTTCTTTCTCATCGCCATTTAAAAACTTCAACGCCTTATCCACATGGGCGCGGTACTCTTCTTTAGAAATATAATTCTGACACGGTGCATCACACTGATTTATCTGATAATAAAGACAGGGCCGGTCCTTCCCTATCTCTTTAGGCAATGACCGGCTACAACTCCGTATTTTGTATACTTTTCTCATTAGTTCAATTGTATCCTTCACCGCCCCCGCACTCGTATACGGACCGAAATATTTCGATTTATCCCTTTTCACCTGACGGCAAAATAAAATTCTCGGATAATCTTCCTGCACTGTGACACGAATATATGGATAACTCTTGTCATCTTTCAGCATCGTATTGTAATGTGGACGGTGTTCTTTAATCAGATTACATTCCAAAACCAGAGCCTCAAGCTCCGAGTCTGTGATGATATATTCAAAATAAGCGATGTGAGAAACCATGTGCTGGATTTTTACACTCTTATTATAACTACTCTGAAAATACTGACGCACACGGTTCTTAAGGATTCTTGCCTTACCGACATAGATAATCTCATCCTGTGCATTATGCATCAGATATACCCCCGGCTTTGCCGGGAGTTTTTTCAGTTCTTCCTGAATATCAAACATAATTTACTCTTCCTGTTTTGTTTGCTCACTGTCTTTCTTTTCGGTAACTTTCTGTGCATCCTGACTTTCCGCATCTTTTAATGAAGATTCTTCTGATACCGTTTCTGCCTCGGATAATTCTGTTTTCTCCTTATCCTCTTCAACATTCGCTTCAACACTTTCCAGTTCATCTTTCTTTAAAGATTTATTGTAAATTTCCATGAATTCTTTACCGGTAATTGTCTCTTTTTCAATCAGGAATTCTGCAATCTCGTCCATAACTTCTCTGTGGTCTTCAATAATCTTTTTCGCCTTATCGTAAGCCACTTTGAGCATTTCTTTTACTTCTTCATCGATGAGTGCACCTGTTGCATCGGAACAGTTCATCACTGCACGTCCATCAAGATAACGGTTCTGTACAGACTCCAGTCCCATAAGTCCAAATCTTTCAGACATACCGTACTGTGTTACCATCGCTCTTGCAATCTGGGTCGCACGCTCGATATCATTAGAAGCTCCTGTTGTAACAGAATTAAATACAACTTCCTCGGCCGCACGTCCACCAAAAAGTGTAACTAATTCGCTGAGCATCTGCTCTTTGCTCATCAGATATTTTTCTTCTTCAGGAACCTGCATGGTGTAACCCAGTGCACCCATTGTTCTTGGAACAATCGTAATCTTCTGTACTGGTTCTGTATTTTTCTGCACAGCAATTGCCATAGCATGACCAACTTCGTGATAAGAAACGATTTTCTTTTCTTCCTCACCAAGAATACGGTCTTTCTTTTCTTTTCCGGCAATAACAACTTCTACTGCCTCTAACAGGTCTTTCTGAGATACTGCTTCTCTTCCAGCTTTAACTGCTGCAAGGGCGGCCTCGTTAATCATATTTGCAAGATCAGAACCTACGGCACCGGAAGTTGCCAGGGCAATTTCGTCAAAATTAACTGTCTCGTCCATCTTGACATTCTTCGCATGTACTTTTAATGTCTCCACACGGCCCTTTAAGTCGGGGCGTTCTACGATAACTCGTCTGTCAAAACGGCCCGGTCTGAGAAGTGCCTTATCTAATACTTCCGGACGGTTTGTCGCTGCTAAAATAACAAGACCCTTGGAAGAATCAAATCCATCCATCTCCGCAAGCAGAGCATTCAATGTCTGCTCACGCTCGTCATTTCCACCACCATAACGGCTGTCACGGCTCTTACCGATAGCATCAATCTCATCAATGAAAATGATACAAGGTGCCATAGACTGTGCCTGCTTAAACAGATCACGAACTCTTGATGCACCGACACCGACAAACATTTCTACAAAGTCGGAACCACTCAGAGAGAAGAACGGTACATTTGCCTCACCCGCAACTGCTTTTGCAAGTAAAGTTTTACCAGTTCCCGGAGGGCCTACTAACAGCGCACCCTTTGGAAGTCTGGCACCAATTTCAATATATTTACCAGGGTTATGAAGGAAATCAACCATCTCAGTAAGACTTTCCTTTGCCTCATCCTGACCGGCTACATCTGCAAAAGTAACTCCTGTCTTTTTCTCAACATATACCTTTGCATTACTCTTTCCTACACTTCCCATCATACCGCCGCCCTTGCCGATTCCACGCATAACAAAATACATCATTGCATAGATCAGCACAAACGGAAGTACATAACTAACCATAACAGAAAGAATCGCATTCGATCCACTGCTGTCCTGCTGTTCATAAGAACTAATCTTATTATTGTCCTCCGCTTCTTTTAAACGGTTAACCAGCAGTGCATCATTCATAGAAACCGTATAATATGTTGTTTTCATTAACGGATTCTGCTGTGTCTTCGGTTCGATATAAATCTTTCGGTCTGCTACCTGTACCTTTTTAATCTCTCCTTTATCCAACATCGTAAGAAACTTACTATACGAAATCTTCTTCTGTGAACCATTCTTATAACGGCTCATCACAGAAGTAAAGAGAGCGGTAATTCCAAGACAAACGACCAGAAGAATAATGGCAGACTTTATATTCTTCTTTTTGTTTGGATTATCATTCTGATTATTTTTTTTGTCCATTTACGCCTCCATGACGTTTCATATTATAATTTCTTCAATACCTCAATGGCATCTTTCATATAATTATTTTCAACGTACTCAATCTTTCCTGCATCACAGGCTGCGGCAAGTGCTGGGTCCATTGGAAGCTTAGCCAGAACAGGTACATCATACTCTGCCGCGATCTCATCAATGTGGCTTTCTCCAAATACCTTAATCTGCTTTCCACAGTCAGGACACTCTACATAACTCATATTCTCTACTAAACCAAGAATTGGAACATTCATCATTCTTGCCATGTTCACCGCTTTTTCTACGATCATTCCAACTAATTCCTGTGGAGAAGATACGATAACAATACCATCTAACGGAACAGACTGGAAAATAGTCAGCGGTACATCACCAGTTCCTGGAGGCATATCAATGAACATATAGTCAATGTTCTGCCATAATGTCTCTCCCCAGAACTGTTTGATTACTCCGCCAAGAACAGGCCCCCTCCAGATAACAGGATCTGTCTCATTCGCAAGCATCAGGTTAACAGAAACAATGTCGATTCCGCAAGTTGTTGTTGCTGGCAGAATCAGTCCTTCTGCGTTACCTACAAGATTCATGGAAAGACCAAATGCCTTTGGAATAGATGGTCCTGTGATATCTCCATCTAAAATAGCTGTCTTAAATCCTTCTCTCATAGAAGCTGCTGCAAGAAGTGAAGTTACCATAGACTTACCTACTCCACCTTTACCGGATACAACACCAATAACCTTCTTAACAGAACTTCCTTTACTTAACTTTACAAGAAAATCTTCTGGTTTGGACTCTCTCTGTGCGCAGCTTTCGCCACAACTGCTACAATCATGTGTACAATCGCTCATAATATTTACCTCTCGTTTAACTAAATTTTTTATAAAATTTCTATTAAAATTTTATCAATTTCTTTAGAAATTATTTGCTCAGTTTTCACTGAAATTACCCCTTAATTATTTGTAACTTTTTAACTTCAGAACAAATTTAATGTGACTGGTTATTCAAATTCAAGGATATATTCTGAATTTATATGCTCTGTTTGCCACCATGCCACTTCCTTTTCCTCGAAAACCCACCTGCGATACTTGAACACAAGGGCAAGATGATAGTATAGTAAGTATACTAAATGTGCGTTATTATCTCAAATTATTTATTCATCTGCTCTAAAATCTCTTTGACATTTTTCTCAATGTTCCCTTCAAATACAGCAGAACCACATACAAATATATTAGCCCCACATTCTGCAATCTCTTCTATATTCGAAGCCTTCACTCCACCGTCAACCTGAATATCCACATCAAGATTCTTCTCTGTGATCATCTTACGAAGCTCCCGAACCTTCTCGCCACAGTAAGGAATGTACTTCTGTCCTCCAAAACCTGGATTTACAGTCATAACTAATACCATATCCAGTTCTGGTAAAACATACTCAATCGCAGAAAGTGGTGTCGCAGGATTAATCGCAACGGCTGCCTTCTTACCGCAATCCTTAATCTGATGTACTACTCGGTCAAGATGTGTGCAGGCTTCTGCATGTACTGTAATAATATCTGCTCCTGCCTTTGCAAAATCTTCGATATATCTACCTGGGTCTTCTATCATTAAATGTGCATCAAAAATCACATCTGTGAGTGGACGAAGTGCCTTAATTACAGGATTTCCAAAAGAAATCTGTGGAACGAACATTCCATCCATGACATCAATATGCACATACTCTGCTCCGGCATCAATCGCAGTCAAAACATCTCTGCCCAGATTTGCAAAATCAGCAGACAAAATAGACGGTGCTAGTATCTTCTTCATCGGTACCTCCTTAATTTCTAAAAATATCATCTGTATATTTCTAACTCCAATATTACTATACTCCGATATTTTGTTTTTTATATGATGAGATAAAGTCTCACAGTATATCTTAACATAAACGTGGGATACTGCAAGCCGAAAATCAGAAAACCCTTGAAAAAAGCGAAAAAAAAGCTTTGCAATTTGCAATTTTTCTTTCTGCTATGCTACACTATAGCAGAAAATAACCAGTGTACTGTTTTATTGATTTCCAGCCAAATGACAATGATGCAGTATACTATTTCACCGTTAAAATCGCATTTGCGATTAGTCTAACCATGAAAGGAGTTTATCATGCATTTTTTTGACCCTACAAATACTTATGCAGAAAAAAACTGTGTAAAGAATCACAAAAAAGAACTTCTTGCTTTAGGAACACGAGCATTCGTTATCACTGGACATAGTTCTTCCAAAAAAAATGGTTCGCTTGACGATGTTATCGCTGTTTTAGAGGAAGCTTCCGTTCCTTATCAGATTTTCAATGAAATCGAAGAAAATCCATCTGTTGAGACAGTCGTAAGAGCCGCTGAAATCGGTAAGGAATTCAAAGCGGACTTCGTTATCGGCATCGGCGGAGGTTCTCCATTAGATGCATCGAAAGCAATCGCTTTATTAATTGCCAACCCAGAAGAAACCGGAGACTGCTTCTATGTAGCAAAAGACTTAAAAACACTTCCAATCGCTGCCGTTCCAACAACCTGCGGTACTGGTTCAGAAGTTACTCCTGTCTCCGTTCTGACCCGTCACGACACACAGACAAAGAAAAGTATTTCCTACAAGATTTTCCCAGACATCGCCCTCATTGACGGTAAATATTTACTGTCCGCAAGTAAAAATCTTTTAATCAACACTTGCATCGATGCCCTTGCACACGCAGCCGAAAGCCGCGTAAGCATCCAGACAAACATCTATAACCAGATGTTCGCAAACTACGCATTGAAACTGTGGGGAGACATCGTTCCATTCCTTCGTTCCGATGAAGAATTAAGCGAAGAACTCGCAGAAAAACTCATGCTGACTTCTACAATCGCAGGAATGGCAATCGCCCAGACCGGAACTTCCATTCCACATGCATTAAGTTATGATGTAACTTACCATAATGGAGTAGCACACGGAAAAGCCTGCGGAATCTTCCTTGCTGCTTACCTCCGCGTTTACGCAGAACAGAAACCAGAAGATGTCGAAGAAATCCTTACCCTCTTAGGTTTCAAAACCCTCGATGACTTCGCCTCTTACTTAACTGAAATCCTTGGCACAGTCAGCTTAACACAAAAAGAAGTCACATTCTACATCGACAGGATGATGGAGAATACTTCGAAATTAGCTACATGTCCTTTTGAATTAACAAGGGAGGATATCGAGAAGATTTATCGAGAATCTATCGTGGTTGAATAAGCAAAAGCCATAAGACTGAATCCCCCTTCGCCTCCACAAATCTTTCAATTTTTTTACCCGACGGCCCACATAAAGCCAGTTTAAAGCTTGCCAACAAGCAGAAGAACCCCGTATATCCAAGATTTAACGCAACAGAATAAAATTCCTTCTTGGATATACGGGGTTCTTCGTCTGTCTACCAAGTTCTACTCGGCTTTATATTATCGTCCTAAAATCTGAGCGATTTCAAACTCATACTGGTCTACGTCTTTAGCCATTCCGAGTGCGTCTTCGATATCGTAGTCAATATACTGACCATTACGGTATCCTACTACTCTGTTTGTAGCGCCGCTGCAAAGCAGGTCTACTGCTAAAGCTCCCATGTAAGAAGCATATACTCTGTCTTTTGCTGTTGGGTTTCCACCTCTCTGCATATGACCTAAGATACTTGCTCTTGTCTCTACACCAGTTGCCTGTTCGATTCTCTTAGCCATTCCATAAGAATGTCCAACACCTTCTGCGTTGATGATAAGGTGATGTTTCTTACCAAGTGCTTTTTTCTCAAGAATGCTTTCAATTAATTCATTTTCAAGTTTTGGTCTGTTACCATCGAAACGCTCTGGAATTAAGATATCCTCAGCTCCTGAAGCAATACCACACCATAATGCGATATAACCAGCATTTCTTCCCATTACCTCGATGATAGAACATCTTTCATGAGATGTGGATGAGTCACGAATCTTATCAATTGCCTGCATAGCTGTATTTACTGCAGTATCAAAACCGATTGTATATTCTGTACATGCAATATCTAAGTCAATTGTTCCAGGAAGAGCTACTGTGTTAATTCCCTGTGCAGATAACTTCTGTGCTCCACGAAAAGATCCGTCACCACCGATAACAACAAGTCCGTCGATGTTATGACTTCTTAAAATCTCTGCTGCCTTTTCCTGATACTCTAACTGTTTAAATTCTTCACATCTTGCGGTAAATAAAGCTGTACCACCACGAGAAATGATGTCACATGTGAATTCCTTCTCCATATCAAAGATCTCATCGTTTAACAGTCCGCTGTAACCACGATAAATTCCTTTTACATCAATACCTCTTGCCCATGCTGTTCTTGCTACTGCTCTTAATGCAGCATTCATGCCTGGAGCATCTCCACCACTTGTTAAAATTCCAATTGTCTGAACTGCGCTAGTCTTATTCATCTAACGTTACCTCCATTTCATAATTCCCTAAGTATACTCCCTAACGATTACATATATTATCTCTTTTTTTGGGATTTTTCAATACTCTTCTCGCGAACCTTTACATTTTTTTCACCAAAAAGTGATTTTAACTCGCTAAATACGTCATTTTTCGCAGAAATATTTTCGTATGTTGGAAGTCTTTTTATTGCTTTTTCTTTTTTGGAAAAAATAACAATTTCATCTTTGCCGGGATATTTTCTGATAATTTTATACAAATCCTGTTGTTTATCTGTAAATTCTCCAATGTTCTCTGTCTGAATCCATACTTCCTTTGGAATCTGGTCAATCGGCACAATATATTCTGCAATCAGTTTACCACTTTCTTCAGAAACGGATGCCCGGCCTTTCACATAAAGTCCATTATCTTCGATGAGATACGGCTTTACATTTTGATATATCGTCGGGAATACAATGATTTCTACAGTACCATACAAGTCTTCCAACGTAACAAATGCCATATTCTGATTATTTTTTGTAAGTTTGGCTGTGATATTACTAATAAGACCACCGACAACATAATGCTGCCCGTCTCTTACGATTGCACGTCCGCTTTCCTCATCCGGTTCGAAATCTGTCGATCTGGCAGTTGTCTGCTTCTCAATGGAATCCATATATTTTTCCAGTGGATGACCGCTGACATAAATACCAAGCACATCTTTTTCAAGTGCAAGTTTCTGCGCATCGTCATACTCCCCAACATCAGGATACTGCATCTCATATTCTTTTTTCTCTTCTTCGGAAAAGAAATCAAACAATGACATCTGACCACTCATAGACTCTTTTTTCTCCCGGTTTACTTGTTCAAGTACAACCGGATAGACAAGCATCTGCTGTTTTCTCGTCTTACCAAAACTGTCCAATGCTCCGGATTTGATAAGGTTTTCTATCGTTCTCTTATTGATTTTTTTCGATGTGAGACGCCCCATGAAATCTTTTAAATCTTTGTACTTTCCGTTTGCTTCTCTTTCCTGTGTCATTACATCAATCACATTTTTTCCGAGACTCTTAATCGCTGCAAGTCCATATCGAATAGAATCACCTGCAACAGAGAATCCGGCTTCCCCCTCATTGATGTCCGGCGGCAGGATGGAAATTCCCATCACACGGCAAGTATTGATATACTCTGTAATCTTTTTCGGGTTAGTAATTACTGAAGTAAGAAGCGCAGCCATAAATTCTACCGGATAATAGCAGCGCAGCCATGCTGTCTGATACGAAACAACCGCATAGGCAGCCGCATGAGATTTATTAAATGCATACTTGGCAAAGTCAATCATTTCATCGAAAATCTTATTGGCGGTTTCTTCTGGAATTCCCCGTTTGATACAGCCTTCTACGCCTTCTTCTTCATTACCATAAACAAAGTTCTGACGTTCCCTCGCCATGACATCTCCCTTTTTCTTGGACATCGCACGACGCACTAAGTCACTTCGGCCAAGTGTGTAACCGGCAAGACGCATTACAATCTGCATAACCTGTTCCTGATAAACGATACATCCGTAAGTCGGTGCCAGTATTTCTTCCAGTTCCGGACAGGTATACTGAATTGAATCCTGATTTTGCTTTCCCTTGATATACTTTGGAATAAAATCCATTGGTCCCGGACGGTACAGAGAAATTCCGGCAATAACATCCTCAAGATTCGTTGGCTTTAATTCCTTCATGAAAGACTTCATTCCAGCACTTTCTAACTGGAACACACCCTCCGTCTTTCCCTGCCCGATCATCTCATATACTTTGGCATCATCATAATCAATTGTATCAATACTAAAATCATAGCCAAGTTTCTTTCCAATCATTCGTGCGGCATCCTGAATTACGGTCAGTGTACGAAGACCTAAAAAGTCCATTTTCAGAAGTCCCAATTCTTCGATGGTTGTCATCGTAAACTGTGTTGTGATAACATTATCTGCACCTCTTGAAAGTGGGACAAATTCATCCAGCGGTTTTGAACCAATTACGACACCAGCGGCATGAATTGATGTATGTCTCGGTAATCCCTCCAGACGCATCGACATATCAATAAGATTCTTTACAACATCATCACTCTCATATGCCTGCTTTAATTCCGGATTTGATTTTAATGCCTTTTCAATCGTGATACCAAGCTCCATCGGAATCATTTTTGCAACATTATCAACCTGTACATAAGGGATATCAAGGACACGTCCAACATCACGAACTGCCATACGCGCCGCCATCGTACCGAAAGTTACAATCTGCACTACCTTATCTTTGCCGTATTTTTCATAAACATAATCAATAACTTCCTGCCGTCTCTCATAACAGAAGTCAATATCAATATCTGGCATGGATACACGCTCTGGATTTAAGAAACGCTCAAAAATAAGCTGATATCTAATTGGGTCGATATTCGTAATCTCAAGACAATAGGAAACAATACTTCCTGCCGCACTTCCTCGTCCCGGGCCAACAGCGATTCCCTGACTCTTTGCAAAACGGATAAAATCCCACACAATGAGAAAATAATCAACATAGCCCATATTTTTAATAGTGCTAAGCTCATAAGAAAGTCTTTCCTGCAATTCCTGTGGCGGCGGGTCCCCGTATCTTTTCACAAGACCAGTCTCACAAAGCTCTTTTAAGTAAGAAAATGCATCGTAACCTTCTGGCACATCAAATTTTGGCACTTTCTGCTCACCAAAAACAATCTCCACATTACATCGCTCGGCAATTTTATGGGTATTATCCATCGCCTCTCTCGCATAGGGAAATACCTTCTGCATCTCTTCTTCTGACTTCAGATAATACTGCCCGCCTTCATAGCGCATTCTATCCTGGTCTGAAACCTTTTTTCCAGTCTGTATACATAAAAGTACATCATGAGGCTCTGCATCTTCTGCATTTATATAATGAATATCATTTGTTGCTACAAGCTCAATTCCCGTCTCTTCACTCATGCGAAGAAGTGCCTGATTAACAGTTGCCTGTGCGCTGATTCCATGATCCTGCAACTCTAGAAAGAAATTTCCCTTTCCAAAGATCTCTTCATACTCCTTCGCAGACCTGCAGGCTTCCTCGTACATTCCTCTCTGAATATACTTTTGTACCTCTTGTGACATTTCTTGCCACCTCACCTGCCAGACATGCACTTAGTGCAATTATGCCCTCATGATATTTTTCAAGCAGTTCTTTATCTACACGCGGCTTATAATAATAACCTTCTGTAAAACCTCTTGAAACAATTTTCATCAGGTTATGGTAGCCTGTATCATTTTCCGCTAACAGCACCAGATGATAATAACGATCATCTCCCTGTCCACCTGCTTCTCTGTCAAATCTTGATTCAGGTGCCACATAAACCTCACAGCCTATAATGGGCTTTATGCCTGCTGCAACTGCTGCTTTATAAAAATCAATCACGCCGTA
>ENA-OOXM01002427-OOXM01002427.1-human-gut-metagenome-genome-assembly--contig:-NODE-2427-length-11989-cov-5.320597_pt1 | contig 11989 bp, 10 predicted proteins | sample MGYA00241589_ERZ501347 | MGnify/ENA primary metagenome ERZ501347 (study PRJEB25962, sample SAMEA2042832) | human gut metagenome | biome: human gut; feature: human-associated habitat; material: faeces...
TTTTAATCTTTAAAGTGTTAAAACGGTGTAAAGTAAATCTGTACTAAGACACTTTTATAAGATAAGAAATTAGTTATTCGATAAGAATAGCATTTAGGGGGTTAAAAAGAAGATGTTACTTAGTTCTTGATAAGAAGGCTTTAAATTGGATAAATCTCTGTCGTCTGTTTTCGTGGTGTTGTTGGCAGGAGTAATACGCCATTCTTGCAGATTTTTCAATGTCGATAGAAAGCGATATAATTCGGTCAGAATTTGTCGTTTACAGTTATTATCATCTACGTTCGTTTTTGAAAATGACTGTTCTTGAGCATAATGATTGCTTGTGATGGCAATATTTAAAGCCTGTTTTGGGTATTCCGGTTGTGTTCCGTACAACCCATAATGTTTGCAGACAATACCTGATTGTTCCCTCTATTCCTTCAGATAGGTAATACAAGATGCTTCATTAGGAAATCTTTGCATGAAATTCAGTACGTTTATAATAATATTTCGCTTATATACTACATTATAAATGTACTGAATTTCTGCAAGATAAAAAATGCTATTATGTAATAGTTTACCAAATATTTATCTGACGTTAAATATATTAACGAGTATCATACGGATAGTGATTTTATTTAATATTGTTTCCATTAAGGGAAACTGTGCCGGGAAAAGACTCTTTGAGGATAATGGCTATGTAAACAGGGGCAAGCTTGTTTTTGTCTATCACTTCAGTCTTTCCAAAATTTATCGACATCAGGTGTGCCTCGGCTATAGCTAACAGCCATTGGGTCGAAGTTCAACAAGCCAAACAAATACCATGCGCTCGACGATATGCAAATATTTGTGTCAGCTCCCTTCCAAAGTTGTGAGCTGCCATAGGTAGTGCCAAGATTTGATGCATAGGGCAATCCTGCGGAATTAGGATAAAGCGTGCTTGATATCAGTAACTTCTTCATTTCCGCCAAATAGGCTGTCGACTTGTAGGAGTCGGCAGCCTTTTGGTAAGCCACCACCATCTGTCCTGTGCCCTCAAGCCATACAATGTCTTTGTCGATGTCGGGGGCAAACCCTGTTATCAAGGCACCATTGGCTGTGGCTCTTTGGGTGTTTGCATACATTGTTGTTTTTTCGAGCACTGTTTTGGGGAAATCCTCAAATGTGCAATATCCCCAACTGTGGTTGTCGAGTGCATATTCATAATAATTTCCTGGCCATGACACCAACAAGCCATCAGTACTGTTGTATCTGTTTTCTTTAAGGTATGCGAGGAGTTTTTTGTGAAAGTCGTCATATCCCTGCACTGCACAGTAGGCATCAATCATACCTTCGGTATTTTTCGAGATAGTGCTATTGCTTGCAGTGATGCCTCCCCAAAGTCCACCATCTTTGTCTTGTAGTGAACGAATCCAAATTTCCAGCGTCGACTTTAGTTTGTCATATTTTGTAGTCTCCACCTTTGCCGTGTAGTTGTTCAGTGCTATTAGCAGCCAGGCATTGTCACCAAGCCATCGGTCACCCGAAGGTGTGCCGTCGGTACTGCGGAACTGATAAAAACCACCATTGGTTGTGAGCTCGCTACCTATGCGCTGGTTAAAGAAATTGAAAATAGATTCAGCCTTGGAATACTTGCCCGTGGCAGTGAACACAAGTGCTGCTAGGGCGTTGTCGTAGAGCGACATCGTGCTGCTGTTCTCGGTGCTTGGCAGTAGTCCGTTGGAGTACTGCACATTTTCAAACCATGCCACGATATTTTCGGCCTCTGCCGACAGGTCGATGGTTGTTTTCTTTGCAACGAAAGTAACAGTCTGTGTCGATGACGCTGTTGCCGACGCTGGCGTAAAGGTGTAGCCATCGGCCATAGGAGTTATTTTTACACTGCCCTTCAAGTTGGATACGCTCCACTCGCCTGATGCTGAACTGCAGACCGTCTGGTTTCCAATTGTTAGGCTTATGTTCGCAAGTCCACAGCCATCCGAATCAACAATTTTACCTGAAACAGAAAACGTTTCGTCTACTTCCGAACTATTGTTGTCGCTTGAACATCCTATAAGTAGGAAAATGTTCAGTATAAAAAATGATATAATGTTTTCTTTCATATTATCTAATGCAATGTTTTTTAATTGTAAACAAACAAGCCGAGGCTTTGTCATGTCAGAAAGTTTTTGTAACTTAGTGACATATAACAAATTAAATGTCCACAAAGTTACATACAAAATCTTACAATAACAAAAGATTGTTTCTGACAGTGAATCCCAACGAGGATATCGCTGAAAACGATCCTGTGCGCATAGTCGATGCGATAGTCGAGGGCCTTGACTTGAGAGAGTTCAAGAAACTTTACCATGAGAAAGGTCGTTGTCCTTACCATCCCGAAGATGATGCTCAAAATCATCCTCTATGCATACATGAACAACATCTATTCGTGCCGCAAGATGGAAAGGGCGGTTCAGCGCGACATCCATTATATCTGGCTTGCCGCCCAGGAGCGGCCCGACTTCGTGACAATCAACCGTTTCCGCAATCGCGTGAAGAAAGAGATAAACAACATCTTCACACAAGTGGTGCTTGTGCTGGCCGACAAAGGCTTCATTACTCTTGACGTGGAGTACATCGACGGCACAAAAATAGAGTCCAAAGCCAACAAGTACACCTTTGTGTGGCGCAAGACCGTGGAGAAGAACCGGGCTAAGCTTCAGGAAAAGATACGTGTTCTGCTGGGGCAGATAGACGATGCCGTCGCTCAGGACAAAGCGTCCGAGACTGATAAAGTTGACTTCACTCCCGATACGCTGACTTCCCTCATCACCGAGCTGCAGGACTCCCTTTCAGCAGAGCCCGAGTCGGCAGACAAGGAGAGGCAGAAGCGGCGGCGAGAGAAGAAGAGGCTGGTAAAGGAGCTAGAGAAGCACCGCGACAAACTCGGCGAGTATGACGGCCGTCTGGAGCAGATTGGCGAGCGCAACTCCATGTCAAAGTCCGACCCCGACGCTACGTTCATGCGCATGAAAGAGGACGCGATGAACAACGGCCAGACCAAGCCAGGCTACAATCTGCAGATATCCGCCGAAAACCAGTTCATCACCGATTACGCACTGTTCCCCAATCCCACCGACACTCTCACGCTCATACCGTTCCTCAACTCTTTTCCCGACCGATACGGGCATCTTCCATCAATAGCAGTGGCCGACTCTGGCTATGGCTCCGAAGAGAACTACCGCTTTATGGCCGAAGCCGGCATGGAGGCTTACGTCAAATACAACCGTTTCCACCTCGAGCAGCACCCGCGTTACAAGCCCAACCCGTTCAATCACGACAACTTCCATTACAACGCCGCCGAAGATTACTATGTCTGCCCGATGGGCCAGCATATGACACGCATCGGTACTTCCCACCTCAAGACCGCAAGCGGTTACCGCAGTGAAAACGCACGTTACCGCGCACAGAACTGCAACGGCTGTCCACTGAGGTGCCTGTGTTACAAAGCCAAAGGAGACCGACGGACAATCGAGGTTAACCACCGGCTCAACGGATATAAACGAAAAGCGCGTGAACTGTTGACCTCGGAAGAGGGATTGAAACACCGTGGGCGACGATGTGTCGAACCGGAGGCCGTTTTCGGACAGATGAAATTCAATATGGCATACCGACGCTTCCGACACTTCGGCAAAGACAAGGTCACAATGGACTTTGCCTTCTTCGCCATAGCCTTCAACATAAAGAAAATGTGCTCAAAGATAGCAAAACAGACTCAAAATGGGGGAAACACACACCAAAATGGCCTGTTTTTGCCAGTTTGCGGAATTTTACCGCCTGAGGAACGAATATTCTGGGATAACCCTAAAAAAACAGTTGCCTGAAAAATAAAAATCCTTAAGGCTCAAAAAACAGAGGCTGCGCCGTAAACATTAATTACGACACAGCCTCTTTTATCTTATATCAGTGGAATATATTATTCTTTAACTTCCCAACCCAATGCACTTGCACCAAGCACAGCAGCATCAGCGTCTTTCAACTGAGAAAGGAGTAATTTAGCTTTTCCTTTGAAAATGCTCAATACGTTTTCGTCCATTGCTTTCTTGATAGGCTTCATTATATAGTCGCCAGATTTTGCAAGACCGCCGAACAAAATGATAGCTTCAGGGCTTGAGAACGCTACGAAGTTAGCCAAGGCTTCACCCAAAACAGTTCCGGTAAATTCGAAAATGTCAAGAGCCAACTTATCACCCTTCACAGCAGCGTCGTATACATCTTTAGACTGAATTTCTTCTGCCGGAATTTCGCGCAACAAACTTGGTTCAGGACGTGCAATCAAGAATTCACGTGCTGTACGAGCTACACCTGTTGCCGAGCAGTAAGTTTCAAGACATCCCTTACGACCGCAACCGCAAGCACGTCCGTTTTCCTTAACGATTACGTGACCCAACTCACCTGCGAAACCGTCGCAACCGTAAACCAACTGACCGTTAACAACGATACCGCTACCTACGCCTGTACCCAAAGTAATCATGATAAAATCTTTCATACCACGAGCCGCACCGTAAGTCATTTCACCGATAGCTGCAGCGTTAGCGTCATTAGTCAAAGTGGTAGGAATACCCAAACGTTCTTCAAACAAAGCTGCCAAAGGAATAACACCTTTCCAAGGCAAGTTAGGAGCGAATTCGATAGTACCGGTATAGTAGTTACCGTTAGGAGCGCCTACACCCATACCTTTTATTTTTTCAGTTCCGCCAAATGGCTGAACCATCGGAATGATTTTCTTGCAGATAGCATCAACGTATTCGTTTACATCATCATACTGATGAGTTTTTACAGAATCAGATGCCAATACATTACCACGAGAGTCTACTACTCCAAAAACGGTGTTAGTTCCACCTATATCCATGCCTAATACATAAGGCTTTTCCATACTTACTGTCATGCTATTAAATCTTTTTATAAAGTTAATTCAATGCAGCAAATGTACAGAAAAACAATTTTACCACACACATTTTTCCCATTTAATTTTACCGTTTTTATTCCGTGCTCCTACACGTTAATATATAATAACACCAGCAAACAGACACCTCTGCCGCGCACACCGAGCCAACCCCGCAAACTTTCCTATGCAGCCCCACCATCTTCTATCTCAGTTTCACGAATGAAAATACAGAAATCTTCCAGCCCCAAGAACCCCAAAAAGAAAAAAAAGAAGAAAATTTCCACATAATCCTTGTTTTTTAAATAAAAGTATTACATTTGCAGCCGTAACAACAACAAAATAATAGTTATGAAACGATTTGCGACATACTTCTTTTTTTACTTTTATTACTTTTACTTTAGCAATGAAGTGAAGCGGGAGTTCGCATACGTATACTAAACAACAATAGAACAATGATTGATTGATATAACGAATCCCGCTTCCGTATGGAAACGGGATTTTTTTATTAACTCAGGCACATAAAAAGATAAAGATATTAATGAAAAAAGTAGCAATACAAGGAGTTCCGGGTTCGTATCACGACATTGCGGCCCACAAATATTTCAAAGACGAAGATATAGAGCTGATATGCTGCAATACTTTTGAAGAGGTATTTGATAACATCCGCAAAGACAGTAATGTGATAGGTGCCGTAGCCATAGAGAACACCATAGCGGGAAGTCTGCTACATAACTATGAGCTGCTACGCGAAAGCGGGACAACCATCATAGGTGAACATAAGCTAAGAATTAGCCACAGCATAATGTGTCTGCCTGATGAAGATTGGAAAGACCTGACGGAAGTGAACTCGCACCCGGTAGCCTTGGCGCAATGCCGCGAATTCCTGATGCATCACCCCGAACTGAAAATAGTGGAGAAGGAAGATACGGCGGGCAGCGCACAAGACATCTGCGAACAGCACCTCACAGGACATGCGGCTATATGTTCTAAATATGCAGCCCAGCTGTATGGCATGAAAATATTACAAGAAGGCATCGAGACGAACAAACATAACTTTACACGGTTTCTAATTGTATCCGACCCGTGGAAGGCCGACGAACTGAAAGACCGCTCTAAAGTAAATAAGGCAAACGTGGTGTTTACACTACAGCATAATGAAGGAAGCCTGTCGCAGGTATTGTCTATCTTTTCATTCTATCACATCAACCTGACTAAAATACAATCGTTGCCTATCATCGGACGAGAATGGGAATACATGTTCTACGTAGACGTGATGTTCAACGATTACTTAAGATATAAACAATCTATAGACGCAGTGACACCGCTCACTAAATCGATTAAAATTCTAGGAGAATATGCAGAAGGAGAATCTACACTATGAGATAAAGCCAGCCGACCGTCTGGCAAACGTAAGCGAATACTATTTCAGCAGAAAGCTGAAAGAAGTGGCTCGCATGAATGCTGAAGGCAAGGATGTTATCAGCTTGGGTATAGGAAGCCCCGACATGCCGCCTTCGGACGAAACAATCAACGTGTTGTGCGAAAACGCCAAGAAGCCCAACGTACACGGTTATCAGCCTACGGTTGGTATACCTGAACTTCGTGAAGCTATGGCAGATTGGTACAAGCGTTGGTATAATGTAGACCTCGACCCGGCTACCGAAATTCAACCGCTCATCGGTTCCAAAGAGGGTATTCTGCACGTAACGTTGGCACTCGTTAACCCAGGCGACCAGGTATTGGTTCCGAATCCTGGATATCCAACTTATACATCGCTCAATAAGATATTGGGCAGCGAGATAGTGAACTACAACCTTCGCGAAGACAATCATTGGCAACCCGACTTCGACGAACTGGAGAAGATGGACTTGAGCAGAGTGAAGATAATGTGGACCAACTATCCTAACATGCCGACAGGCGCAAACGCTACGATGGAACTTTATGAAAAGCTTGTCGATTTTGCCCGACGCAAAAACATCGTCATAGTAAACGACAACCCATACAGCTTCATTCTGAACCGTAAGCCAATCAGCATTTTGAACGTAGAAGGCGCAAAAGACTGTTGCATAGAATTCAACTCGATGAGTAAGAGTCACAACATGCCTGGATGGCGCGTGGGAATGCTAGCAACTAACGCCACATTCGTGCAATGGATATTGAAGATAAAAAGCAATATCGACTCTGGTACATTCCGCCCATTACAGTTGGCAGCGGCACAGGCTTACCACAACAGCACCGAATGGCATGAAGAAGCCAACTATAACGTATACAGCCGTCGCCGTAAACTGGCAGAAGAAATAATGAAAACCTTAGGATGCACGTTCGACCCCGAACAAGTAGGAATGTTCCTCTGGGGAAGAATTCCCGATACATACGCCGACGTAGAAGACCTAACCGAAAAGGTTCTGCACGAAGCAAGAGTATTCATCACTCCGGGATTCATATTCGGCAGCAACGGAAAACGATACATACGTATCTCACTCTGCGCCAAAGAGGATAAACTGGCGGAAGCTTTACAACGAATTAAAGATATAATGTAATTAAATAAAATACAACTATTATGGAACTCGATTTACAGCCCATCGAACTGGAAGGTGTATCAAAAGAACGCCCCCTTGTTATAGCAGGTCCGTGCAGCGCGGAAACTGAAGAACAAGTAATGACTACAGCTACACAATTGGCCAATAAAGGCATTAAGATATTCCGCGCCGGAATATGGAAACCTCGTACCAAACCGGGAGGTTTCGAAGGAATCGGCGTAGAAGGACTGGCATGGCTGAAACGCGTGAAAGAAGAAACCGGCATGTATGTATCTACCGAAGTAGCTACAGCTAAACACGTGTACGAGTGTTTGAAAGCCGGAATCGATATATTATGGATTGGAGCGCGTACTACCGCCAACCCGTTTGCCGTTCAAGAAATAGCCGATGCACTGAAAGGCGTAGATGTACCTGTATTAGTGAAGAACCCGGTAAACCCCGACTTGGAACTTTGGATTGGTGCGTTAGAAAGAATCAACGGTGCCGGACTGAAACGTCTTGGCGCTATTCACAGAGGATTCTCATCGTACGACAAGAAAATATACCGCAACTTGCCGCAGTGGCATATTCCTATCGAATTGCGCCGCCGCATTCCTAACTTGCCTATCATCTGCGACCCTAGCCACATAGGTGGCAAGCGCGAACTTATCGCTCCGCTGTGTCAGCAGGCTATGGACTTGGGACTTGACGGACTTATCATCGAATCGCACTGCAACCCTGATAGCGCTTGGAGCGATGCCGCACAGCAGGTTACTCCCGATATCTTGGATTACATCTTGAATCTGCTGGTCATCCGTAGCGAACATCAAACTACAGAAAACTTACACGAGTTGCGCCGCCAGATTGACGAATGCGACAATGAGCTGATTGAAATATTGGCTAAACGTATGCGTGTATGCCGTGAAATCGGTACTTTCAAGAAAGAACATAGCATGACCGTATTGCAAACAGGAAGATATAACGAGATCCTCGACAAGCGCGGCGCTCAAGGCTCGCTCTGCGGAATGGACTCTGACTTCGTAAAGAACGTATTCGAAGCTATACACGAAGAAAGCGTTCGCCAGCAGCTGGAGATTATCAACAAATAAAATAAAAGGAACGACAAAGAAATGAGAATATTGATAATGGGAGCCGGTAAAATGGGCTCCTTCTTTACTGATGTATTAAGCTTTGAACACGAAGTGGCTGTATATGATGTAGACCCAAAACGTCTGCGCTTTATGTACAATTGCTACCGCTTCACCAATATGGAAGAAGTAGAGAATTTCCATCCGGAACTGGTAATCAATGCCGCAACGGTAAAATATACGCTCGATGCCTTCAGACAAGTATTGCCTCATCTTACTAAAGACTGCATCATAAGCGATATAGCATCCGTGAAGACCGGATTGAAAGAGTTTTATGAAAACTGCGGATTTCGTTATGTCTCTACTCACCCAATGTTTGGTCCTACCTTCGCTAATCTTGATAAGCTCAGCACTGAAAACGCTATAATCATCAAGGAAGGTGACCATCTGGGACGAATCTTCTTCAAAGACTTGTATCATCGGTTGGGCTTGAACATATTCGAATATACTTTCGACGAGCACGATGAAACAGTGGCATACTCATTGTCTATTCCGTTTGTATCGACTTTCGTATTCGCTGCCGTAATGAAGCATCAGGATGCTCCGGGTACTACATTCAAACGCCACATGGCAATTGCAAAGGGTGTACTTAGCGAAGACGATTATCTGCTTCAGGAAATATTGTTCAACCCGCGTACTCCAGAACAGGTAGAAGGCATACGTACCGAGCTGAATGAGTTGCTTGATATCATCAGTGAAAAGGATGGCGACAGAATGCACGCCTACTTAGAGAAAATACGCAAACACATCAATTAGTCAACGTAAGTTCTTAATAAAACTTAGCACCCCTTCATTTGATATTTGTTTTATCAATGAAGGGGTGCTTTATTATATACTTCTCTTCACACCATGTCAATTGCCGTGCGTAGAGAAATATTCTTTCCACTCATCTTCCATCAAACCCAAGAAATGCAGGGCTTCAAACTTCAGCGTGAAGCTGCCTTCTACACTTCCTTCCATATATACCATGGTTTTTCCATTGTCTGCATCACTGACTTTATAAGCCACTGGGTGACGCACCAATCCCACCGGAATAAAACGTCGGCCATCGGCTGACACAGACGGGGTAATCTCTTCTTGCGACAAATCGTTGCTATCGGTAATATACACGGCAGAGATGCGTCCATTCTCATCAAAGTCGGCTCCCCAAATAGACATTTCGTGATAGCTACCCATCATTTTTACATAAAAGCCGATAGCTTCCTTATCTGTAAAAGCTTGCTTCATGCGCGAATTGAATCCATCGGCAGTCACACCATCTACCACATCGGCAACATCATCGAACACATCAGAGAAGAAGTTGCCACCATTAGGCATCGATAAACGCCCTACAAAAAACCAATTCAATCCGAAAAGCGTATTACGACCTTCATTAACGAAATAACGCTTGAAATAATCGAACACAGCGCAAGAGGTAGATGAATTGTACGCAGTGGGACCGATGTATTTCCCGAAGCGACGAATATTATCAGCGTTCTGATCAAGCCACCAGTAAATCATGTTAGAGGCAGTAGCAGCCCAGCACATGCTTCCGTCGGGGTCGCCCGCCATGTTTATCTTGTTACAGTCGTACCATCCGCAACCTTTCTTCCATGTCAGTCCCTTTTGGTTAGTGCCCGACACGTATCCCCAATCAGACTCGGCAGGCTCTTTTACGCCATACACCCACACCGTACGGTTTGCCCATTTAACATCGGGCTTATGTTCGGGCTCAGGCTCAGGAGTCTTTGGTTTACATATATCTATGTTTATAATGGTTTCTACTGCAGATTTAAGCGCACTAAACGCTTCCCCTCCTATCATTTCTGGCGCTCCAAATATCTTAGTGTCTTCTCCTATAGTCACCGAAATCCAACTCTCACGAAATTCATCTACCGACTGCGGACAAAGTACTGCCGTATAGTCTCCATTCTCTTTACGATAAGGAATCACCTCTTCTACCTGCTCTGATAAGTTGCCGAGTTTTCCGTCAGATACACTGACCGATACCGATGTATGGCTACGCACGCTTACTTTAGCCAATGCTAATTCCACTCCAGAATAAGATCCGTCGCTACTATGAAGAGAAACAATAAGTCGAGACATCAATGAAGCAAACTGCAACTCTACAGTATTTCCACTTTTCATCGTAGCCGAAGCGAATAGCAAATCAGACTTCGCTCCGCTTGCATCTTCCTGCTGATTAGTTTGTACCGAATGAAGAAAGGTTTCATCTTCTGTTTTTTCAAGTCCATCGGCAATGAAAGCGGTAAACGTAGCCCCTGTACCAATTTCATTCCACTGCAAATCGAGGTTCCAGCCATTTTCTGTACGTTCTAAAGTATGCGCCATTCTTTTCTCTCCATTCTCCGGAAACACGAACAACTGTAACCGCTCAACACTCTCAGGCGATACCTTAATTTGTACGGGGACAGAAATTTCCGCCGGCGGAGTAACAGCAGGTGGTGTAACTGTGGGTGGAATAACCTCTCCAGGCAATTTATCAGCATCATCAGTACGACTACAAGCCGCAATCAGAATAGCTGCCCAACAAACAAGAATATACAACTTATCTCTTTTCATCAATTTTACAACTAAAGTCTATAAACCAAATCGTGCCGCATCTACCAAAATTAGTAAATGCGGCACGATGTTTAATTATTAAGTATTATATCTTAATTATCAGAACTTATATCCCAAAGTAAGATAGAAGTTCAAGTTCTTAGAATCACCGTTCTTCCATGGAGAAACAAATCCGTACTGTCCGTTCAAGTTAAGCAAGATATTGCCGAATTCAGCACCGACACCGTACTGAAGACCAGTATCAAAACGTTTAGCTTTTCCCGGAATCAATTTATTATCTTTATTTTCTACATCACCGAAGAAATCAGTGCTATAATCGCCTACTTTATATTTACCAGCCAAACCTACAGACAAGTAAGGACCAGCGTTAATTACAAATTTCACATCGTCAACGATAGGAAGCTTTAATGCAGCCATCAAAGGGATATCCAAATAGTTCGGTTTGAATTTCACATTGTCGCCAGCTTTTGCACCTTTACCTGCGAACATTAATCCAGACTGGAATGACCACATGTCAGTGATAGCATAATCCAAGCCTAAACCTGCAATGTAAGAAACTCTCATGTCTGCTCCATCAGCCTTGGCATAGTTATTCATTGACATACCCACACGTACATTAAAACTTGCCTGTGAGAATCCAGTTACAGCAACCAATGCCAAAACCATAGTTAACAAAATCTTTTTCATAATAGTCTAATTTTAGTCTAAGCCGCCCTGCTAAGCTTTCGTCTTTATTTTACATGTATGGCAGAGCTCTTATAATCTCTTATAAAGACATACACCTTAATTGTTGTGCACTGAAGTTACGAAAAGAGTGTAATTTATTGGAAATGAGCATTGGGTAATCGCTCATA
>ENA-OOXM01002428-OOXM01002428.1-human-gut-metagenome-genome-assembly--contig:-NODE-2428-length-11986-cov-4.651412_pt1 | contig 11986 bp, 8 predicted proteins | sample MGYA00241589_ERZ501347 | MGnify/ENA primary metagenome ERZ501347 (study PRJEB25962, sample SAMEA2042832) | human gut metagenome | biome: human gut; feature: human-associated habitat; material: faeces...
AGGTCGCGCTGCTGTCGCCGGAGCAGCTTGCGGTGTCGACCGCATCGCAGCCGTCACGCTGGCAGTGGCGGATATGCTCACTGTTGTTACCCCTGGATTGCCATGCGCCCCAGTCGTGCGGCCCGTATTCACCGTAGGACATAAGACAAGAAGTACATACCGCAACTTTCGTGCAAGTGGCTTTGTACTGGGGTGTATCTATGCTCCAATGATTCTCTGTAAACTCATCATAGCAGCGGTAACAGTACAGCGTATGGTAATCTTTTTCTCTTTTGCGTATTTCAAAGGTATTCCCTTCGCAATAGTCGCCGTTCAACCTGATATGCGCAGCCATCGCCGTGGTTGCTACAAAGAGCAGCGCAATCGCCAGGAGACATGTAACCAACCATTTTTTCATGTTTTTCTCCTCCTCAAATTTTTAAAAACGCTATGAAATGGAAATAAGATTATTCCGCTGTCGGTATCAGGCGAATCAGCGCAGTGGGAATTTCTGCATCGGTGAAATTCAGCGTGAACACTGCGTTTTCACCTTCCACGATGTAGGGCAGTTCAATTTCCGTATCGTCGGCATTCAGCAGCGCCAAGGTAACGCCGTTCAGCAGCTCAGCGGGCAGCGTGATTTTTACCTCGCCCTTCGGCCGGGTGAGCTTGCCGGAAACTTCAAAGCAGACGCTCAGCAGCGTATTGCCGTTCGCAGTTTCACCCATGCGCAGCACCAGCTCGCCATAGGGCAGATGCTCGCCCTCCGCCGTCACTTCTTCAACCAGCGCCAGATGTGTGCCATCGCTCACATTGCCGCATACGGGGCAGAGCGTGCGCGTCGCTTCATCCTGCTTGAATTCGACGATGGCGCATTCGGTCTTGCTGACGTGCTTGCAATCCTTGCGCTTGCAGGTCGCGCTGTGCGTGCCGTCGCCGTTACTCGTCCATTCGCCATACCAGTGCAGCAGCGTCTTCGTCTGGTGATCCTTATAGCTGTCATTGCAGTTTTTGCAGGTGTGCAGCGTGTAGCCGACCTTTTCGCAGGTGGGCTTGACGACCTTTTCGGTATAATCGTGCCCGGGGGCAGGGATTTCCACCTTGGTGGTGTAATCGCAGCCCTCACGCTGGCAGGCGTCATATTCATCCCAGCCAATTTCGGTGCAGGTGGGGGCCTTGGCGTCGTGATGCACCAGGTCGTGTTTCAGCGCAGGGATTTCCACCTTGGTGGTGTAAGTGCAGCCCTCACGCTGGCAGGCGTCATATTCATTCCAGCCAATTTCGGTGCAGGTGGGCGCCTTTGCGTCGTGGTGCACCAGGTCGTGGTTGTTCGGGTCAGGTCCATTATATGGGTCTACATAAGTATCCGTTCCCTTGTGGTAGCAGTAGTCGCAGTTTGTGTAGTACACGGCCGGAGCAACGCAGGTGGCTGCGGACTTAAGGCACACGCTAACGGCGCCCTGAACGAACCAATGTGCGCCTATCTTAGTTTTCGCTTCGTGGCAGACGGTGCAGCTAAGCCAGTGGTTTTTGTCGTCCGAATGCCAGTTCTGCCCCGCAGGGAATGCATGTGCGCTGTAGTACTGCCCGCCGCAGGTGCTGCATGTTCCCAGCGTAATGCAGGTCGCGCTGCTGTCGCCGGAGCAGCTTGCGGTGTCGACCGCATCGCAGCCGTCGCGCTGGCAGGTGCGGAAATGCGCACTGTTGTTGCCCCTGGATTGCCATGCGCCCCAGTCGTGACCGAGTTTGCCGTATTGAGCGCCGCACTGGGCGCAGGTTTTGCCCGTGGTGCAGGTCGGCGTTTCGGTGCCGCCAGAGTGATAGATGATTGGATTGCCAAGAAATATGGCATGTTTGCTTTTACCGCAGAGTGGACATTTGTAAATTACATAATGCTGATCGTCGTTGTATCGCTCGAATCCTGTAATCTCAAGATCTGCCTGTTTCTTACAGAAAAAACATATGTTGCGGACGGTTTCCGCCTTCGCTTCCAGCGCCATTCCCGGCAGCAGGTACAGCAGCAGCGCCGCAGCCAGCAATATGGCAAAACTCTTCTTCTTCATCTTCGTCGCCTCCTTAAAGTTAGGGTAACACCGCACAAATGAGGTGGTCGGCTGGCAAATGGATTGTGCGGTGCTGCCTTTATGATGGATTTACTGTGCCAGTTCCACCAGCGTGTCAAACGCGGGCTTCGGCTGGGCATCCTTGTCGAACAGGAGCGGGTACTCGTCCGCGCGCCAGCTCAGGTCGTCCACCGTGCCCCATACCTGCACCGCTTCGATGCGGTCGGCGTAACGCAGGAAAATCTTCATCAGGTTGCCGTAATACTTCGCCTGCTTCTGCAGATTTTCCTCGCTCGTATCGTCAATGCCCACGTCAAGTTCGGACACGCGCAGGAGCAAATCACGCTTGGCAATCTGCTGGAACGCCCAATCCACGCGGTCAATCGTCGGACTGCCGACGGAGTAGTGTGCCTGGAAGCCGTAGCCGTCAATCGTGCCATCCGCAATCAGGCTGTCCAGCAGGACGCAGATGCCGTGCAGTTTGGGGTCAAGGGGGGTGTTGTAGTCGTTGTAGTACAGCTTCACGCCGTCCGCGGCGTACTTGCGGGCGTACTCAAACGCGCGGTTCACGAAATCCTGACCGATTGTCTTTGTCCAGTTGGATTCGCGCAGCTGGTCGCTGCCGTCCGCCACGGCTTCGTTCACAACGTCCCACGAGACAATCAGCCCCGGATAATTCTCGTTCGTCCACGTCAGCACCTGCTGGATGTAGCTTTCCATGCGGGCGAGCATGGTTTCGCGGCTGCACAACGGCTTGTGGGTCGCGTAGCCCTCATGGAAGAAGGCTTCGGGCGTCTGGGAATGCCACACCAGCACATGCCCATGCACCTTCACGCCATTGTCGCGGCACCAATCGAGGAACGGAATGCAGTTGTCGAACTTCACAGCGACGACCGTGTCGTCCGTGCGGCTGAGCTTGCGGCATTCCGCCATATCCAGCAGCGAATCCGGCTTCATCTCGTTGCCCGCGGTCATGATGGTGAACTGGCTGCCGTAGAACGCCATGCGTTTGCTGTCCGCCACTTCACTGGCAACAACCGCCGTGCCGAAATCGAACTTATCCGCATAGAGCGTCTTGAGGACAGGCAGCGAAGTGGTGTCGAAGGAGTCAATCTTCTCGTCGCAGGTAAAATTGCGGATGGTGAAGGATGTTTCCTTGCCCGCACCCTCAATGTACAGCACATACTTGTCATACCGACCGGGAATGTACGAGCCGGACAGCATCGCCCATTCGCCCTTCTTCGCCGTGCCGGTGACAATGTTCTCATAGGATTCCTCGCCGTCGCGGGTATGGGCGACGGACAGGATGAAGCTGCACGAATCGAGTTCGTCCTGCTTCACCTGCACGGACAGGTTGTAGGCGCGCCCCGGCACAAGGTCGAAGTCGCGGCCGGGAGAGTTCCACGTCGCGGTACGCCCGGTGATGTACAGCCCGTCAGCGGTCGTCTCGATGGCGGCACTGCCCGCAGAACGCGCATACCAGCCGTCCGTGCCGCTGGTAAAGTCCGACGTGTAGTGAATCTGCGGCGCGTCGGAGTAATCCACCTTTTCGGGCGCGGTGATGGTCAGCGTAACGTCATCAAGACAGTAGTTTTTGCCCAGATAGTTATCCGACGCCGTGAGGAAGCGGATGTTGACGCCCGCGTCCGCCTCGAAATCGCAGGAGATTTCCGTCCATTCCTTGCCCTTGACGTTCACCTGCGCGTAGTAGGCGTAATCGCCGCCCGCCTTGCCAATCGCCATAACGCCGTCTTCCGAGCTTTCGACGTAGACGCAGGCGGACAGGTGGACTTTCGCGCCGGCCTCAATGCCAAGCGACGCAGCGGAGAGGTCAACGGCATCCCAGTTATTGCTGCCGCGTCCAGAAACTCGCAGGCTCTGCTTACCGCTGTGTGCCTGCGATTCCGTCACGCCGACGGTGCAGGAGCCAGACTGGCTGAATGCGGCGGCGTTGCCATCCTCAAAGTCGATGGTGACGGCGGTCTGCGCGGCCTCTTCCGCTGCGGCGAAGCAGGGCAGAAACAAGCAGAGTGCCATCAGCAGAGAAAGCGCTTGTGCGACCCAGTGTTTCATGTTTAATTTCCTCCCTTAGCGTCTTGGGGGTCTATGGAATGGATGATGCAATAATTTAATTATACACAAAAATTGTGTTTTGTCAAGAATGTCTGATTTCTTACCAGAACGAAAATGGTTTCGTTGGGTGGTTTTTTCTGATTCTATGCTGATGGGCATGGTTGAACTGGTCTTTTCCATGCTTCCAGAGGGCAATGAAAACGGACGAAGTCTGTGGTCGCCCGCTGGACTCCTTCGCTTTCGCCACTCCTGTCACTGGTTTTTATCGCTGCATTGTGCCTTTTGTCCTTGAATTTCCCGGTTTTTTGTTACTTAACTGATGGGCAAGAAATATTGTCGAAATCTTTCCAAAAGCCCCCTTGAAACAAGGAAAAAACCGTGCTATCATCAAACCGTTTCTAATGAACTTACGACTGAACGACACGTCTTTCTACAAGGGAGGACAACCCCATGAACATCCGCTGCTTCTGCTGCATGGGCGACAGCATCACCAGCGACCAGGTCAGCGGTATCGGCACGATGGTGGCGCATCGGCTGAACGCGCAGGAGGTGCTGAATGCCGCCTGCGGGTACGCAACCTGCTCCGACTGGCACGAAGGCGATAGGAACATCACGCCTGTAACGCTCATCGAGCCGCCGAACACGAACACGGCGGACAACGTGCTGTCCAATCAGGTGCGGCGCGTTTTGCAGGCGCTTACGCCGAAGGGCAGCATCATCCGCTGGACGGTGGATGGCATCGAGTATGCGATTCCGGCGGAAATCGGTGTCGGCACAGGCACGCTGAGCACGCCGGACGTGATTTACATCGCCATCTCCACCAATGACGGCAATCAACCGGAAAATGCCCCGGCGGATGACTTCGCGGCTGTCTGTGAACTCCCCTATGCCGACCTGACCCGCACGTCGATGGCATCTGCGCTGCTCTGGGCGGTGCGGACATTGCAGACCGTCTGCCCGAACGCGGCGATTTTCCTCGCCACGCCGCTGCAAACATACACCCCGCAGGCATGGATGGACGAATCTCACGGGCCGCTCAAGCGCAGCGTCATCCAGAAAGTCGCGCAGAAAACGGGCGTGCACTGCATCGACAGCTTCTACGGAAGCGGCTTTGACCGCAGCGTTGCCCGCTTTCACGGCGAAGTCCACCCGGACGAGGAATGGAAAATCCGCATTGCTGACTTTGTGACAAAGGAAATCGAATCGACCCTGTATAAGGAGTAACCGATGGAGAATATCAAATGGCTGTGGGGCGTAATGGACAAGCGCTACCACAAGTGGCACATTCTTGGCCTCATCATCAGTGCCGTCACGTCGCTGATGCTGCTCATCAACCCCTACCTGACGATGCGCCTGATGGATGATGTCATCGTCGCGCAGAACCCCGAACCGCTCCTCGGCTTGCTGCTGGCGATGCTGATTGTCAAGGTTACGCGCGAAGGTCTGCGCTACCTGATGGTTGTCCTGCTGGAGCATTCCTCCCAGAACACGCTGATGAACCTGCGCATGCGGCTGTTCACGCGCCTGCAGTATCAGGACATGCGCTTTTTCGACATTCACCGCACGGGCGACCTGATGACGCGCCTGTCCGCCGACACAGACTGGTGCCGTCATTTTCTGGCATACATAGACTATGTGGCGGTAGACAGCATCGTCATGTTCGTGTCGTCGTCGATTTACCTGTTCTCGGTGAACTGGAAGCTCGCGCTGGCGATGGTCTGCGTCACGCCGCTGCTGATGATTATCACGAAAGTGTACTCCAAGGGCGCGCGGCGGATGTTCGTGGACATGCGCGACAAGATGAGCGACATGAACGCGAAGGCGCAGGAGAACATTGCGGCAAACCGCGTGGTGAAGGCGTTTGCGCGTGAGGAATACGAGGAGAACCGCTTCGACGAGCGTTCCCGCGCCTTCCGCGATGCGAATCTGGATATCAACAAGCGCTGGCTGTCCTTCTACCCCTTCATCGAGATTCTGGCGAACGCCATGACGCTGCTGACCGTCTTTTTCGGCGGCTACCTGATGATTACCGACGGCATGACGGCGGGCGAACTGACGATTTTCACCCAGCTGGCGTGGACGCTGAGCGTCCCCATGCGGCAGCTGGGCAACCTGCTCAACGACTGGCAGCGCTTCATCACCTGCTCGAACAAGGTCATGGAGATTGAAGTCTCCCGCCCGGAGATTGTAGACAGCTCCTGCGCGGTGAATCACGATCACATCGAGGGTGCGATTTCCTTTGAACATGTATCCTTCGCTTACGGCTCACAGCCGGTGCTGTCCGACGTAACGTTCTCCGCCAAGCCGGGGCAGACCGTCGCCATCATGGGGCCGACCGGTTCCGGCAAAACGACGCTGATTCAGCTGCTCGCCCGCTGCTACGACGTGACCAGCGGCAGCATTTCCGTTGACGGCTGCAATGTGCGCAAGTGGAAGCTGCAGCAGCTCCGCGACGGCATCGGCACGGCGACGCAGGATGTTTTCCTCTTTTCCGACACGGTGGAAGGCAACATTGCTTTCGGCGACCAAACGCTGACGGAGGATGAAGTGCACGACTTCGCCCGCCGCGCGGCTGCGGACGACTTCATCAAGGGCTTGTCCGAGGGCTACGACACGATTATCGGCGAACGCGGCGTGGGGCTTTCCGGTGGACAGAAGCAGCGCATTGCCTTGGCGCGCGCGCTGGCGGTCAAGCCCGGTATCCTCGTCATGGACGACACCACTTCCGCCGTCGATATGGAGACGGAGAAGTACATTCAGGCGCAGCTGCGTCAGCTCCCCTACGACTGCACGAAGCTGATCATTGCCCAGCGCATTTCCTCCGTCAAGGATGCTGACCTCATCCTGATTTTGAAGGACGGCGTCGTGACCGAGCGCGGCACGCATCAGGAGCTGCTGCGTCAGCGCGGCTACTACTACGAAACGTACTGCCTGCAAAACGGCATCACGCCCGACACCGCTCCGCAGGAGGTGATGTAACATGGCGCGCAACAAATTTGACGTAGACGAGCGTTTGGAAACCCCGTTTGACTTCCGGCACTTGAAGCGCGTTGGCGTTTACATCGGCAAGCACAAGTGGAAGATGCTGCTGGCGCTGCTTCTGTCCGCCTTGGCATCGGTAACGAGCCTCGCCGTGCCGAAAATCACCCAGACCGTCATGGACGTCGCTGTACCGCAGAAAAACGTTGACCTGCTGCTGAAGATGGCGCTGGCGTTCATGGGCATCATCATCGTCGGCATCGTCTTCACGGTCATCCGCTCCCGCATCATGGCGTTCGTCAGTCAGCAGATCATCTACGATATCCGCAAAGACCTCTTCGCGCACCTGCAGCAGCTGCCTTTCGCCTACTACGATAGCCGTCCGGCAGGCAAAATCCTCGTGCGCGTCATCAATTACGTCAACAGCGTGTCGGATATTCTTTCCAACGGCATCATCAACTCGATTCTGGAAATCATCAATATCATCTTCATCGTCGTCTACATGTACACGACCGAGCCGACGCTGGCGACGATTGTTGTGGCGGGTCTGCCGATTTTCGTGGCGATTATCATCATCCTGAAGCCTCGTCAGCGCCGCGCGTGGCAGAATCAGTCGAACAAAAACAGCAACTACAACGCGTATCTGGCGGAATCCATTGACGGCGTGCGCGTGAGCGAACTGTTCGCGCGGCAGGATGTCAACTGCTCCATCATGCAGCGCCTGGCGACGGCGTGCCGCGCGGCGTGGCTGAAGGCGATTTACATCTCCAACAGCGTCTGGCTCTCTTCGGAAATCATCACCCAGATTGTTTTCACCCTCATGTACTACGCGGGCGTGTACTGGCTGGGCGGCGCGGTGGTCTCCTTCGGCGTGATTCTCGCCATGGGGCAGTACGTCAGCCGTTTCTGGCAGCCGATTACGAATCTGGCGAACATCTACAACAGCTTCGTGAACAACATGGCGTACCTGGAGCGCATCTTCGAGACGATGGATGAACCGGTCGTAATTGACGACAAGCCGAATGCCGAGACGCTTCCGCCCATTACCGGCGCAGTTGATTACAACAACATCACCTTCGGCTACGAGGAAGGGCAGACCGTCCTCAAGGATGTCGACCTGCACGTCAAGGCGGGCGAAAGCATTGCGCTTGTCGGCCCGACGGGCGCGGGCAAGTCCACCATCGTCAACCTGCTCTGCCGCTTCTACGACCTGCGCAGCGGTTCCATCACGCTGACGGATGAATCCGGCGTGAAGCACGACATTACCGACGTGACGCTGCACTCCCTGCGCTCGCAGATGGGCATCATGCTGCAGGATTCCTTCATCTTCTCCGGCACGATTCTGGACAACATCCGCTACGGCCGTCTGGACGCGACAGACGACGAGGTACGTCAGGCGGCTGCGGTTGTCCGCGCGGACGACTTCATCCGCGAAATGCCGCAGGGCTACAAAACGACCGTGAACGAGCGCGGCGGCAGCCTTTCGCAGGGGCAGAAGCAGCTGATTGCTTTCGCGCGCACGCTGCTGAGCGACCCGCGCATCCTGATACTGGACGAGGCAACTTCCTCCATCGACACCAAGACGGAGAAGCTGCTGCAGGACGGCATTCAGGCGCTGCTGAAGGGACGCACGTCGTTCATCATTGCGCACCGTCTGTCCACCATCAAGAACTGCGACCGCATCCTGTACATCGGCAATCAGGGCATCATGGAAGCAGGCTCTCATGACGAATTGATGGCCAAGCGCGGCGCATACTACGAGCTGTACACCGCGCAGGCGCGCGACCAGGGCATGGGGGAATAAGGCGCGCACGGCACTTCTGAGAATTGCATAGGAACAAAAAGCGGGGTTGCGTGAAAAATGCGCAATCCCGCTTTTTTATATTATTTTTCCGCCCCTAAAATCGCCTTAATATCCCCCAAATTCTCCGCAAAATACACTTTTTCCTGTTTTTCTTCCGTCGAAAGCCCCATCTCCACCATATGCCTCAGCAGCGCCTTCAATCCCTCATAATACCCATTCAAATTATACAGCACACACGGGGCATCTATCTGCTTCAGCGCCAGCTTCGACATCACTTCCGACACCTCTTCCAGCGTCCCCGTGCCGCCCGGAAACGCAATGAACGCATCCCCCAGTTCTATCATCTTCGTCCGGCGCTCCGGAATATCCTTCGTCACAATCAGCTCCGTCAGCCCCTCCATCTGAAAGCTCTCGCTGATGAAAAACTCCGGCTCCACGCCCGTCACCTCCGCGCCAGCCGCCAGCGCACTGGCCGCCAGCGCGCCCATCAAGCCGGATTTCGACCCGCCATACACCAGCGCGTTGCCGCTTTCACCAATCCAGCGTCCGAGTTCCTCCACCGCCTGCCGAAAAGACGGATCGTTGCCCTCGTTTGCCCCCAGATAAACCGTAATATTCATGCGAAAGAATCCCCCTTTGCGTATTTCTGCTATCGAGTATAGCAGAATGAACACGGAAACGCAATCGGGGGATTTCCGCAAAAATGAGAATTTCCTCATGAATTTCTAATCATCCTTCGATGGATTTTCCATTCCGCTTGTGCTATCCTTATTCTTGTCAGAACGACAGGACGCGCCTACTTGGGCGCAGGAGGATAAGCACTATGATGGCTTTCATCGATTCGGTTTTCCATGTGATTGGTTCTTTCATCAGCATGGTGTTTGAGGCGATTGTCGCTGCTGTGCAGTTTGGGTTTAGTGTCTTAGGCGGTCTCTTGGGGCTGGTGGTGAATCTGGGGATGCTGCTGCTGGTTGTCGGTCTGGTGGCGCTGGTGATTACGCGCCGCAAGAACTACAAGCAGGCGAAGGCGGATGAACCGCGCGTCATCCACATGGACAACGGCGAAACCTTCAAGAGCTATTACAGCAAGTAATTTGCAAAAAAGCGCTTGTCCTTCCTCTGAAAATGTGGTATAATCAGCGTTACCCTAAATTTTCGGAGGTTAAGAAGCAATGACGATTCTGTGGGACTGGAACGGCACGCTGCTCAGCGACGTACCGTTGGTGGTCAAAATCAACAATGAAGTTTTCGCGCGCCACGGCTATCGCCTGACAAGCGAAGAGGAATATCGGCGGATTTTCCGCTTTCCGGTCAAGGATTACTACACCGACATCGGCGTGACGGACGAGGATTTCCCGCTTGTGGCGAAAGAATGGAACGAAGGCTACGTCGCGAACTTCCATCTGGCGCAGCTGCACCAGACGGCGGCGGAGGCGGTTCATCGCTTCCACGACGCAGGCTTCCATCAGGCGATTATCTCCGCCAGTCAGGTGGATCAGCTGCGCGCGCAGGTCGTCAAGTTTCCGGAGCTGAACGGCATGTTCGACGACATTCTGGGGCTGGGCGACGTCTACGCGGTGTCGAAGGTGCAGCTGGCGAAGGATTACCTTTCGCGCAAGGGCTACGACCCAGCGGACACGGTGTTTCTGGGCGACACGAGCCACGATGCCGAGGTTGCCCGCGCCATCGGCTGCCGCTGTCTGCTGATTTCCGGCGGGCACCAGTGCGACGCGGTGCTGCGTCAGGTGCCGGGCGTTGAAGTGCTGCCGTCCCTGCGCGCGGCGGCGGATGTATTAGGAGCATAACAAATTATGGCGGATATCTTGCAGGTCAACACGGAGCTTCCGGCGGATTTCACCCCGACCGCGCCAAGCGGCTTGACGGACGAGGAGGCGGCTTCCCGCAAGCCGAACATCTCCCACCACCGCCCCGACAAATCCACCGCGCAGATTCTGGCAGAAAATCTCTTCACGCCCTTCAACGGGCTGAATGTGGCGCTGGCGGTTTGTCTGGCGCTGGTGGGCAGCTGGCGGAACATGCTGTTTCTGGGTGTCGTGGTGTCGAACACGCTGATTGGCACGGTGCAGGAGCTTCGCGCGCGCAAGACCATCCGCAAGTTGTCCCTGCTGAACGCCCCGACTGCGCACGTTCTGCGCAACGGGCAGGAAAAGACCTGCGCGCCGGATGCGCTCGTCAAGGGTGATCTGGTGATTCTTCGCGCGGGCGACCAAGTGATGGCGGATGCCGTCGTCACCAGTGGGCAGGGTGCGGCGAACGAATCCCTGCTGACGGGGGAAAGCACGCCCATGCGCAAGCAGCCGGGCGATTTTCTTCTGTCCGGCAGCTATATTTTAGAAGGAACCTTCACCGCGCAGCTGGTTTATGTGGGCGACGAAAGCTATGCCGCCCGTCTGACGCGTTCCGCGAAGGAGATTCGCCGCCCGAAATCGGTGCTGATGACGGAGGTCAACCGCCTGATTCGCATCGTCAGCGCGGCGCTGATTCCGATTGGGCTGCTTTTATTCTGCAAGCAGTTCTTCCTCCAGCACCTTCCGCTGACAACAGCTGTCCCTACGTCCGTCGCCGCCATGATCGGCATGATTCCCGAAGGGCTGATTCTGCTGATTTCGGTCGCCTTGGCGGTTGGCGTAATCAAGCTCGGCAAGCGAAACACCCTTGTGCAGGAGCTGTATGGCATTGAGACGCTCTCCCGCGCGGATGTGCTGTGTCTGGACAAAACCGGTACGATTACGACGGGTAAGATGACATTGGATTCGCTGCTGCCCCTTTCGGGTGACGAGGGCGCCATGCGGACGAAATTGGGGCGCTTCCTGTCCAGCATGGACGAGCGTTCCGGCACGCTGGATGCCCTCCGCGCGGAAATTCCCGATGTGCAGGGCGAAAAGCCCGTGGCTGTCCTGCCATTTTCCTCCGAACGGAAAAAGTCCGCCGTATCTTTTGCGGATGGTACAACGCTGATTTTAGGCGCACCGACGTTTGTACTGGATGATGCGCATCTTGCGCCGATTCGCAAAACGCTTTCGGACTGCGCCGGGCGCGGCTTGCGCGTGCTGGTTTTGGCGGAAGC
>ENA-OOXM01002429-OOXM01002429.1-human-gut-metagenome-genome-assembly--contig:-NODE-2429-length-11972-cov-6.662919_pt1 | contig 11972 bp, 9 predicted proteins | sample MGYA00241589_ERZ501347 | MGnify/ENA primary metagenome ERZ501347 (study PRJEB25962, sample SAMEA2042832) | human gut metagenome | biome: human gut; feature: human-associated habitat; material: faeces...
AGCCGGCATGAAAAACCTGCACTCGGATTTTACAAACAGGATAAATATGCCGAAAATGCCATTTTCCGGCTGGGCAAAGTGACAAAAAAAGAAGGCACTCTCTATGGAGCGCCTTCTGCTCAGCAGTATTTTGTTCCGTCCGGGCAGTAGAACTGCACGTACTTCTGCCACTCGGTCTCGCTGATGGTGCGGCGGTAGCAGTCCACCAGAGCATCCACGGCCTGCCGGTCCGCAAAGGTACCGGCACCCGGGCAGTCCAGCACCAGAATGCGGAACCATGCATCAAACAGGTGCTCGGTGAAGCCGGTGTCCCGCGCGCCGCACCGGGAGTAAAAACCCAGCCGCCGCACAGCCATAGCTTCGTCCTCCGCCTTATCCGGGCATTCGGCCTCAATGAGGATGGCCTGCGCACCGCGCTCGTGCTGGGGCAGGTCGGCCAGCAGCTGCGCGCCCAGCCCTGCAGCACGGTATTCCGGCAGCACGGCAAAGTAATCCAGCTGGCTCACCCTGCTGCCTGCCGGGCGCACCATGAGCAGGTACGCCGCCAGTGTTTCGCCGTCGAACACGCCCCATGTGTGGGCGGTGCCGTCCGCTTCGCTGTTCAGGATCATGCTCAGGGGCTTTAGCTCCGTGGGCGGAAAGTCCCGCCGCATTTCGTCCAGATAGACCCGCGTCAGTTCTTTTTCGTTCAGTTTCCGCCAGCTGTACACTTTGCTCATGGTTTTTCCTCCCGTATCTGCCTTTTGAACCAGTATAGCACACTCCGCGCGGGAACGCAAAAAGCCGCCGGGAGCGGCAGGCTCTGCCCTGCTCCCGGCGGCTTTTATGGGAATGCAGGAGCAACCAGTCTCCCGCACAAACTCCGTTCAGAATGCTGTGTGCGTTACAGCATCTTCTTCAGCTCGTCGTACACGAACTGAACCTTGGTGCCGATGATCACCTGGCAAGCGTTCTTGCTGGGGCGGATGACACCGGCAGCACCAGCGGCCTTGACAGCCTTCTCGTCCACCTTGGCGTTATCCTTGACCTCAAAGCGCAGACGGGTTGCGCAGTAACCAACTTCCTTCACGTTCTCCTTGCCGCCGACAGCAGCCAGAACAGCGGAAGCGACTTCGGTATAGTTGTTGTTTGCCAGAACGACCTTCTTCTCGGCCTCTTCGTCCTCGTCCTCACGGCCGGGGGTCTTCAGGTCGAACTTGGTGATGGCAAAGTAGAACACTGCGTAGAACACCACGAAGGCTGCGATGCCCAGAGGAATGATCATCCAAGTCTTGGCAGCTGCGGGCAGGGAAGCGGAGAACACCAGGTCGGTGGCACCTGCGGAGAAGCAGAAGCCGGCACGGAAACCGGAGTAGTAGGTGATGACGGTAAAGATGCCGTACAGAGCAGCGTACACAACGTACAGGGGGAAGCACAGGAACATGAAGCCGAACTCGAAGGGCTCGGTAACGCCGCAGACGAAGGCGCAGATGGCAGCGGACAGAACCAGGCCGATGGCAGCCTTCTTGTTCTTAGCGGTCTTGACCATAGCCAGAGCAGCGCCCAGGACACCGAACATCATGCAGGGGAAGAAGCCGGACATGTACATACCAAGGCTCCAGCCCACATCAGCAGAGGTCTCGCCAGCCCAGAAGTGGCTCAGGTCGCCCAGACCGATGGTGTCGAACCAGAACACGTTGTTCAGAGCGTGGTGCAGACCGGTGGGGATGAGCAGACGGTTCAGGAAGGCGTAGATGCCAGCGCCGATGCCGTCCATGCCAGCGATGCCGTTGCCGATTGCGACCAGAGCGTCGAAGATGACGGGCCAGACGAACAGCAGAACAACGGACACCAGAATGGAGATCAGACCGGTAGCGATTGCAACGAAGCGCTTGCCGGAGAAGAATGCCAGCCAGTCAGGCAGCTGGATATCCTTGAACTTGTTGTAGCAGGCAGCGCCCACAACAGCGGCCAGAATGCCGATGAAGGAGTTGCCGGCGACCTTCTGGAAGGCGATGTAGGTAGCAGTGCCTTCTTCCAGGTGACGGACCATGCCGACCACACCGGGGTTCAGCAGCTGCTGCATCATCAGGAAGCTGACCAGACCGGCCAGACCTGCGGTGCCGTCGTTGTCAGCAAGGCCGACAGCGGCACCAATGGCAAACAGCCATGCCATGTTATCGATCAGAGCGCCGCCTGCCTTGACCAGCAGGAAGCCAACGGTGTAAGCAGCACCGGAGGTTGCAGCACCGGGAACGCCCATAACGCCCGGAGCAAGGGCATAACCAAGACCCATCAGGATGCCGCAGATCGGCAGGACCGCGACGGGAAGCATCAAAGCTTTGCCCAGTTTCTGGAGATACTTCATCATAAAGCACATTCCTCCTTAAGAAATGTTTGTGTTTACAGACGCCTCTGGTTGCAGGCCGTCCATAATTCCGTAATAGAATAGTAACATATTTCCGCAAAAAAAGAAAGTCCCTTTCGCCTTTTTTCTATCAAAATGCATCAAAAGTCCTCATTTGGCAGTTTTTCAGTCGATAATTTTTGGGTTTTCCGCACAAGGGTCGTCTTTGTGTTGAAAATTCTTTTCTTTTTACGTACATTTTGCCCAAAGGCTTGCATCCCACAGCCGAATCGGGTACTATACTATTATAAGAAAAGCCGGGAACCGAAGGAGGTTTACTTTATGGAATGGACTGATATCCGCCTGACCGTGGCCAAGGCCGACGCCGACAACGCCGAAGCCGTTGCCACCATGATCGCCGAGGGCGGCATCTATATCGAAGACTACAGCGACATCGAGCAGCAGGTGGCCGAGATCGCCCATGTGGATCTGATCGAGCAGGAGCTGCTGGACAAGCCCCGCGATACCGTTATCATCCATATGTATCTGGAGCCGGGCGCTTCCCCCGTGGAAACGCTGGCCCTCATTGCCGCCCGCATGGAAGCTGCAAACATCGCCTACACCGTGGAGACCGAGGGCGTGGAGCAGGAGGACTGGCAGAACGGCTGGCGCAAGTATTACCACCCCCTGGAGATCGGCAAACGGCTGGCCGTGGTGCCCTCGTGGCAGCAGTACGACACTGACCGGGTGAAGCTGATCCTTGACCCGGGCCTTGCCTTCGGCACCGGCGGCCACGAGACCACCAGCCTGTGCATGGAAGCGCTGGACGAGCGGGTGACCGGCGGCGAGCGGGTGCTGGACATCGGCACCGGTAGCGGCATCCTTGCCATTGCGGCGCTGAAGCTGGGCGCTGCTGTGGCCGAGGGCGTGGACATCGACCCTGTGGCCGTGCGCACCGCAGGCGAGAACGCCGCGTTGAACGGTGTGCAGGACAAGCTGACCGTGCTGGTGGGCGACCTTTCCGATAAGGCCAGCGGCAAATACGACATCATCACCGCCAACATCGTGGCCAACGCCATTCTCAGTCTGGCACCGGCTGTGCCCGGCCTGATGGCAGAGGGTGCCACCTTTATTGCCAGCGGCATCATCGACAGCCGCAAGGATGAAGTGATCGCCGGGCTGGAAAAGGCCGGCCTTGCCGTTGTGGAAGTGAAGGAGAAGCGCGGCTGGGAGTGCATCGTCTGCAAGAAAGCGTAAGGAGATTTTATGCCGCACCGTTATTTTACCACCGAGATCTCTGACGGCACCGCCACCCTGCGCGGGGCCGATGCCCACCATCTTGCCCGTGTGATGCGCGCAAGGCTGGGCGATACTGTCATTCTATGCGACGGCAACGCCGTGGAATACACCGCCACCATCACCGGCTTTGGCGATGAGTGTGTGGAGTTCCGGGTGGAGCCGGGCTATCCCAGCGCCGCCGAACCCAGCGTGGAGGTCACTCTGCTGGCCGGCTACCCCAAGCAGGACAAGCTGGAGCAGATCATCAAGCACGGCGTGGAGCTGGGCGCAGCCCACATCGTGCCCTTCTTCAGCCGGTATTGCGTGGCCGCGCCCAAAAAAGAGGAGCAGAAGAACGAGCGCTACAACCGTATTGCGGTGGAAGCCGCCAAGCAGTGCGGCCGGGGCATTCTGCCGGATGTGGCCCTGCCGCTGGCAAACTTCGGGGCCGTGTGCCGCACCTTTGCACAGTACGACCTTGTGCTGTTCTGCTACGAGTGCGGCGGCGCGCCCCTGCGCGACCTGCTGGCCGCAGCAAAGCCCGCCGATGGTGAAAAACTGAAAATCGCCATCGTGACCGGAGCCGAGGGCGGCTTTGCCGCCGAGGAAGCCGAAATGGCCGCAAAGGCCGGTGCCAGAACGGTGGGCCTTGGCCCCCGCATCCTGCGGTGCGAGACCGCCCCGCTGGCCGTGCTTGCTTCGGTAATGACCCTGACGGGGAATCTGGAATAATGCTTTGTGCTGCCCGGCAGCGCCTGCGGGCCTTCCGGACAGCAACAAGGGGCCGCTCCCGGAAAGGAGCGGCCCCTTGTTTTTTTATTGTTCCGCTGTGCAGACGCAGGGCAGATCAGTCAATGAGACCCTTGTCCTTTGCATTCTGCCAGGTAAGGCAGACGCGCAGCTTGCTGACCGGGAAGCACGGATGGAACTTGTTGTTGTCCTCGTCGAACTTCATCAGCTCCTGCTCCACCATCCAGTGTGCAGCCTTCTGGGCATCGGTGTCGTCGGCGTCAATGTCCGCATACAGGTTCTCATCGGTCATGTTCTGCGGCTCCGGCTTGCCTGCGCGCTCCCAGACCAGCTCTGCCAGCTCGATGCGGTTGGAAGGCAGGGGGAGGCCCTGCATGTTCATCAGACGGTAGATGCCGGTGCCGGTCTCATAGGCACCCAGGATTACAGCGCCGCCGATGATAACACCGGGCAGGACGGGGTCCACCGGATCTACCGGGTTCACCGGGTCTACCGGCTCCACGGGGTCCACGACGTTGTACTCGGCTCTGACCTTCACGTTGCCTTTGGGCATTTCAAAGTTCGCCGTGGTATGGTCCTCCTCATTGGGGAAGCTCAGCAGGTCATTCATTTCATTCTGTACAACGCCGTTCAAGATCACGATCCCGGCCCAGCCTGCGAACTCCTGTCCCACGGGGGCTTGGTCTGCGGTCAGGGTGACCGGGGTGCCCACCGGCACCTGCGTGACCTTATCCAGCACGGTCGTGCCGTCCACAGTCGCTTTGGCATTCTCGGCATCCACCGTGTAGCCGGTGCGCGGGGTCAGGTAACGGTAGTTGTTGACCGCATCGTAGGCCACAAAATAGGTCTTGCCCTCTGCATCCTTATCGTTGCTGACAAGGTTCAGCTTTTCCTGCCCGGTCGCATCCGCCGTGGTGATCTGGCGCGGGGTGGCAATGGGGCTGTCTGCCACCTTTACGGTCGCAGTGTCGGTAAAGGTATCTTCGATGGTAATGTATTGTCCTGCTTCCAGATAAACATCGTTCTCGTTATCCTTGAAAGCCGCATCTTTTAGGGTGACACTTGATGCATTCTCTTTATTCCAGATGCCATACTGTGCATTTTCAATCGTAGCACTAGCGATGTCGGTAATAGCATTCGCCTCCGTTCGTACACCCGACCTTGGAAGGTCGGTTTGATTTCCGGCAACACGAATTTCTGTTTTACCCTTGGTTTCATCAATCGTCATTTTGCCACGATTACAAATCACCGTTCCCTTACCCTCAAAAGTACCACCATGAATGTTTGTAGTACTATTTGCTGTTGTATTTATGCACAAGGAGGTGCTTTGGGAAGTGTAGCGGCCTCCGTTGATATCGGCTGTACCAATGTTCGTTACAGGACAACCGCTCTCATTGCTTACTTCTACGTCATCGTTCAATTCGATTCTTGAAGTACCAGTACGATTGTACACTGCCGGAGCCGAGCTCTTGCTTTCGTATTTTCCACCGTAAACATATGCCGTTCCCCAGTTGTTAAGCGCATTATCATATTCAGAGAACGATGTTACATCGTGCAAATATACCGTCCCATAAAAATTGAATAGAGTTTCAATTCCGCTGGACTTATATATACCGCCGTTCATAGTTACTGTTGCTTTCGCTCCCGTGCTCACATCCACACGGATGCACCTTCCGCTGGTAACAGAGAACTCATTGTTCTGCAGATTATTGATTGTGACCGTGCCATTGCGGATTAGCAGTGCATTGTCGGTACGTCCGAGGTTAGAATTTACTACCGGCCCAGTAATATTGATGACCACATTTCCATCCGGCACGTTTATGGTAACCGTCTCTGTATAGGGACCGCTCATGCTATAGGTTCCCGATTCAGTAATCTCCTCGCCGTCCTCCAATATTCTTCCCTGATTCTCGCTTGCCTGCGCACTCACGCCGGTTTCAGAGCCTGTCCTCCCAGCGGCAAATGCACTTGCCGGAAGGACAGAAGCCATCATGCAGCCTGCAAGTACCGCGCTGATGAGCCGTGTGCCAAATTTTTTCATGCTATGACTCCTCTCATGTTTCGCTTTTTTCATGAAGGCAGGCTGTTTTTTCGCCCGCCCGCACAGTTCACACACCTAAAGTATAACATTCCCACAACAAAGTGCAATCTTCATCCTGTACGAAGCTTTTGTACCCCCTCCCCCCATGTTTTTTGGTGTGTTCTGCACAAAAACGGAAGAGAAAATACTTTTGCAGCCGCAGAAAAAACAGCCCGGAACGACCCACAGATCGTTCCGGGCTGCTGTGTCAAAAATGGTTTGGAGCGTCAGAGCTCCAGCAGAGCTTTCTTCACGTTCAAAAGGTTCTGCGGGCTCACCGAGAAGCTGCGCAGGCCCAGCTGCAGATACTGCACCGTGTTGGCCGGGTTGCCCACCGCAAGGCCGCAGATGGTCACCGGCACATTGCGCACCTTTGCGGCATCCAGCACCATAGTGATAAGCTTTTTCATGGCGCTGCTGGCCGGGCGGTAGTAGTGCTCGGCGCTGGCAAGCTCCCGGTCTGCCGCGTGGGTGTACTGGGTCAGGTCGTTGGTGCCGACCACAAGAAAATCGACCCCGTGCTCTACAAATTCCTCAGCGGTCAGGCAGGCAGCGGGTACGCTGAGCATCACGCCGAACTTTGTATCTTCGTTGAACGCCACGCCGCGCTCCCGCAGGTGCTCGCGGCAGCGCTCCACCACACGCATGGCTGCGTCCCAGTCCTCCACATTCGTCACCATGGGGAACATCACCCGCAGCGGGCCGCGGGCGGCGGCGCGCAGCAGCGCACAGAGCTGCGTCTCGAACTGGTGGGGCTGGCGCAGACTGTTGCGGATGCCCCGCAGGCCAAGCTTGGAAGACTGCAGGCCCTGATAGGCGTCGGAAATGGTGCGGTCTGAGCCAAAGTCGAAGGTGCGCACCGTTACCGGGCAGCCCTTGGCGGCAGCAAGACAGGAGCAGTAGAAGAAATACTGTTCCTGCTCATCGAGGATGCGGCCCGGCAGCATCATGTAGCCGGTGCGCAGCAGGCCCACGCCCTGTGCACCGGACTGCATGGCCGTGTCGATGTCCTCCGGCCCAAAGCAGTTGGCCAGCAGCTCAAAGGGCTGGCCGTCCTTTGTCCTGCTGGGCAGAGCATGCAGCTGCCCCATCTCTTCGTTCTCTCGCTGCAGCTCGCAGATGCGGGTCTCGGCCTGCTGGCGGGCGGCAGCGTCCGGGTCCAGCGTGCACTGGCCCCCGGTGGCATCCAGAATCACGGTGCGGCCGTCGCAGTCGTCCAGAAAATCCCGGCCCACCTGCACGATGCCCGGGATATTCATTGCCCGGGCAATGATGGCCGCGTGGCTCTGGCCGCTGCCCTCTGCCGTGATGATGCCTAAAATCATGCCGGAGGGCACGCTGAACAGGTCGGTGGGCATCAGCCGCTCTGCCGCAAGGATCACCGGGTGATCCAGCGCCAGCCACATGCGGGGGCGGTTGGTGATGATGTTGATGACCCGGCGGCTTGCGTCGAGGATATCCACGCTGCGCAGCTGCATGTAAGGGTTATCCTTCATGTTGGCCAGCTGGTCGGCGTAGCGCTGGCCCACCTGATTCATGGCCGCTGCCGCGCCAATGCCTGCATTGATGCAGAAGCGCACCTCGTTCATCATGCCCTCGTCGTCCAGCATCATGCTCTGGAACTGGAAGATGGCCTGCTCACTGGGTGCGGCACGGTCTGCCATGGATTCCAGCTCGTCCTGTGCCGTGCGGATGGCATCGGTGAGCAGCTGCAGCTCCCGGGACGGTTTAAAGGGGCCCACGGTCGTGGTCTCCACATGGTGCTCCAGACGGCTCACCTGCCCCAGCACAAGGCCGGGAGAAGCGCAGGAACCTTTATACACTTTCATGTTCGGTCACCTCCGGCAAAAGCTCGGCTTCCGGCGTGGTCAGGGTGCGCCAGACCAGCGCCTGCAAAAAGGTATTGGGCAGCAGCGCGGCCAGTGCGGCCCGCGCCGCATCGGCACTGCCCTCAAACAGCGGTGCAAAGCTTTGCATCCGTGCCTGATCGCACTTTGCAAGGAATGCATCGCACAAAGTATGGGTGGTGTAGTAATGGGCCGGGTCCACACCGGCATCTTCCGCGGCGGCTTCCAGCGGGGCAAGGTCGGCATCCTTCATCTTGGCCAGCAGCAGGGCCGCATCCGCTGTCAGGGTGACCGGGTATTTCTCCCGCACGGCCTTTTGCACCCGCTCAAATTTTGCGTGGAACGCAGCAGCGTCCGCGCAGCTCTGGGCATCACAGGAGACAGCATAGGCACACCCCCGCAGATATCCCATAGCGCGGCGGGTATCATAGTAGCCCAGCTCGATGTTGCGGCGGGCGGTGTCGGGGTCAAAGTGCAGGATATCGCCCAGCTCCCAGTAGCTGCGCACCATCACGGTGGGCAGGCCGGTGAGGTTGGGGCGGGTGATGCCCACGCCTTCCAGATCGACGCACACCAGTTCATCCGCGCCCATGCGTTTGGCAAGACCGGTGGGCATGTTGTCGCTGTAGCCGCCATCCAGAAACTTGACCCCGTCGATCTCCCGCGCACGCAGCGCCGGGAAGCAGGCAGCGGAGGCCATCAGGTAGTCCTTGACCTTTCCTGCCGGGATCTCGTCCAGCGTCAGCTCCCGGGGCTTTAAGCCCCGCTGCTCCACCGTGACAAGGCCGAAGCGGATGGGAGCCGCGCGCAGGGCATCCTCGTCCAGAACCCGCTCCACGATCTCTTCCAGCGGGGTCACATCCATGCCGCCGGCTTTCACCACGCTGCGCAGGAACTGGTGCAGGGCCGAAAGGTCGGCATCCTCCTCCGGCAGCTCCATCACATCCTTGCTGCGGATGGCCAGCCACATATCGCGGGCCGTCTCGTACTGGTCCAGCACGAACATGGCACCGTTCAGGCTGCCAACGCTGGTGCCGGTAATGATCTGCGGGTGCCAGTCCAGCTCCATCAGCGCGCGCCACACACCCACCTGATAGCTGCCCCTGGCTCCGCCGCCCGCCAGCACCAGAGCTTTGCACGGAGCACTGCGTTCATCCATTGCATCCGCCTCCTTTGATCGTTTCCGGTTTTGTTCAGATTATAGCATATTTCCAGAGAAATTTCTTCCGTTTTTTGTAAATTGATGCCTTTCTCCCGGCAAAGAAACATGGTATACTTGTCAGGATTTCAAAAGGAGGCATTCTCATGCACTGCAAGCAATGGATTTTTGATATGGACGGCACCCTGACCGACAGCATGACCGTGGTGTGGGAGGGTGCCCCCGACGCACTGCTGCGCCGCTATGGCCGCACCCCGCGGGGGGATCTGCGCGCCACACTGCTGAACATGGGAATGCAGGAGGGCGCACAGTATCTGATCCGGGAGTACGGTCTGCCGCTGACCGAGGAAAGCTATTTTTCCGTGATGCGCGAGGTGATCGCCGAATTGTACGAGACCGTGGAGCTGAAACCCGGCGTGCGCACGATGCTGGCAAAGCTGCAGGCCGAGGGCGCACGCATGTGCATCTGCTCCAACACCTGGGCCGAACAGTGCCGCACCGTGCTTACCCGGCTTGGCATCGCGCAGTATTTCTCCTTCATCGTGGAAGCGCGGGGCGTGCTGCACAAAAGCCACCCGGAGGTGTTCTTTGAGTGCATGAGCCGTCTGGGCGGTGCAGACCCCGCCGCCTGCGCCGTGTGCGAGGATGCCGTATACGCCGCCGCCACCGCCCACAAGGCCGGGTATTACGTCATTGGCATCGCAGACCGCACCTCTGCCGCCGACGAGCCGGAGATGCGCCGCATCTGCAGCCAGTTCGTGCCCCGGTGGGATGCACTGGACTGGACACGTGTGTAAGAAAAAAGGGCCGCAGCGTGCGGTTCTTTTCTTTATCTGATCCTTCTTTGCTCTTGCATTTTGTGCGCAAGAAGAGTATGATATTATAAATAGGACTGCCCCAAGGGGGAAGTGTCCTCATTTGTAAGAATACACTCTGTGATTTTTAATATAAAGGTATAATATCCGTAAAGAGGAGACCTTCCGTCATGAACAACCCACTCGTCAGCATTATCGTGCCTGTGTACAACGTGCAGAATAGTGTTGCCCGCTGTCTGGAGAGCATTTGTGCCCAGACATGGAAGGATATCGAGGTCATTCTGGTCAACGACGGGTCCCGGGACGAAAGCTTTTCCATCTGTGAGCAATTCCGTGAAAAGGACCCCCGCATCGTTCTGGTGGACAAATCCAATTCCGGTGTGTCGGAGACCCGCAACTGCGGCATGTCCCTTGCAAGGGGCAAGTATGTGCAGTTTGTGGACAGCGACGATTATCTCGACCCTGATTTTACCGAGCGGCTGGTGACTGCCGCCGAAGCGAACAACGCCGATCTGGTCATTGCACCTTACTGGATGGTGATTCCCGCCAACTCTTCCAAGGCCACGCAGGCACTGGAAAACCTGCAGGAAAACCTTGGCATCGATACCGAGAAAAAGCCTGATGATATCCGTGAATACGGCTTCCTGCCCGAGGGCATCTACGACCGCGATACCTTTGCCCTGCGCCTGATGGAGAAGCCCGCATCCTTCTTCTACAGCGTGCTGTGGAACAAGCTCTACCGCCGGGATATTCTGGCAGACCATCATCTTCAGTTCACCAGCGAGGTGCGCTGGGCCGAAGACCTGGTTTTCAATCTGGAATACATTTTGTACGCCAATGTTTTCGTATCCATTTCCAAAGCGGGCTACCACTATGTGCAGAACCCCCAGAGCATCTGCCACACCCAGATCAATCTGGCTTCCATCGTGCAGAACAAACTGCAGGTGTTCCGCTATTACAAGGAGCTGTACACAAAGCTGGGCCTGTACGATCAGGTGCAGCCGCAGCTGTATAAATTCCTGACCGCGTTCTCCGAGAACGCCTATCCCTCCGGTTCTCCCCAGAAGATCATCATGGACATGGCCAACCACTGGGGCTTTGGTGTTCTGGATGCTTCCGACAAGGAAAAGAAACACAAAACCGAACCCGATGCCTGATCTCCGGGCACAAAAAAAGAGCCGTGAAAGCGGCTCTTTTTTGTTTGCCATTTTACCGGTCGATCCAGCTGCGGAAGGCTTCGCGCACTGCACCCTCCCGTCCGCGCGGGATGGGGATGCGCGCACCGCTGCACATCTGCAGCTCGCCCGCCGTCAGCAGCTGTGCCGCCGCCAGATTGACCACATAGGAGCGGTGCGGCTGCAAAAAACGCCCGTCTTCCAGCAGCGGCTTTGCTACCTCGGCAAAGGACACCCGCAGCGAAAGGGACACCACATCCTCGCCGCTGAGCAGATGGAAGTGCACCACATGGTGGGTGCACTCCAGATATTCGATCTGCGAATAGGCCAGCGCCCGCAGGCCTTCGGCGGTGACAACGGTCATTGCCGGGCCGTACTCCGGCTCTGTGGCGCGGGCAAGCAGGGCCGAAAGCTCCTGCTGGTGCACCGGCAGAAGCAGATACTGCATGGCATCCACCCGGAAAGCGCTGTAGGCGTGGGCCGGTGTGCGGGCCGCAAAGGCCAGCGGAGCCCTGCGGCCCCGGCGGCGCAGCTCCGCAGCC
>ENA-OOXM01002439-OOXM01002439.1-human-gut-metagenome-genome-assembly--contig:-NODE-2439-length-11936-cov-21.190304_pt1 | contig 11936 bp, 10 predicted proteins | sample MGYA00241589_ERZ501347 | MGnify/ENA primary metagenome ERZ501347 (study PRJEB25962, sample SAMEA2042832) | human gut metagenome | biome: human gut; feature: human-associated habitat; material: faeces...
CGCCAGGGCAAAGGCGGAGATTCTTTGCAAAGCATCAGGCAGTACGCTTGGGCAGCTACTCAATATCGACTACAACTGGGGCGAACTCAATGTGTATTCCAGAACAAGCTATGAGGTCGAAGACTGCATTCAGCCTCTTATGGCGATGAGTAAATGCGCTGCGCCAGAGATCGAGCCGGACGATATTGACGTGTCGGACACCGTGGCTTTCACATGGGAAATCCAATGATTTTTTGACTTTTTTGAAATCCGGTACTCAACAAACGCTCTTTTTGTGTCCGTTGTAAAGTGAAGGGACATTTCACGGAGGAATCTTCGGGGAATACGATTTTGGGAGATTAGCAAGCAAATCCGGTGAGTACCCACCGGAGAAAAATCAGTTAAGGGGACCCTGCCCTTAACATTAGATTTTTGCTTGTTGGGATAGTCCCAAACCCTTCTAATCTTTACGACGGAGGGCGCAGCATGGTACGAAGAACACGAGACATTCAGAAGAAGATTTGGCTGACACCACAGGAAGAACGAACGATTGCAAAGAAGATGGAAATGATCGGCACGGAGAACTTCGGTGCGTATGCAAGGAAGATGCTGATCGACGGCTACATCATCGTCGTGGACTACACGGAGCAGAAAAAGCTCGCCGCCGAAATCAACAAGATCGGCGTGAACATCAATACCGTCTGCCGCAGGATCAACTCGACGGGACGATTCTATCAGGACGATATTGACGAGCTGAAAGAAAAGATGGACGCGGTATGGCAGTTACTAAAATCAAAGCAATCCGAGGAACTTTGAGCAAGGCAATCGCGTACATTCTGAATCCCGAAAAGACAGACGAGAAGCTGCTGGTCTCGTCCTACGGCTGTGCCAGCGAGACCGCAGCGCGGGAATTTGAATGGACGCGGAAATTAGCCGAGCAAAAAGGGATGAATCCGGTCAGGATCATAGCCCGTCATGTGATCCAGTCCTTTGAAATCGGAGAGGTCACACCGGAGCTTGCCCACGAGATTGGCAAGCAGTTTGCAGATGAAATCCTCGGAGGAAAATATGAGTATGTGCTGACCACTCACATTGACAAAGACCATGTTCACAACCATTTGATTTTCAATGCGGTTGACTTTGTGAACTACCACGCATACAAGAGCTACAAGCGGATTTACTATGATATGCGTGAGGTCAGCGACCGGCTCTGTAAGGAAAACGGTCTCTCTGTTATCCCGCCCTCTCAGAACAAAGGCATGGGCTACAAGGAGTACACCGAAGCCAAGCGCGGCACGAGCTGGAAGCAAAAGCTCAAGCAGACCATTGACCGACTCGTCATCACAGCGAAGGATTACGATGATTTTCTGCGGCTCATGCAGGAAGCCGGTTATGAAATCAAGACCGGCAAATATATCTCCTTTCGCGCTGAAGCTCAGGAGCGGTTTACTCGTTCTAAGACCATCGGAGAGAACTACACCGAGGAACGCATCAAGGAGCGGATTGCCGGACGGACGCCGCGCAGAAACCGGAGGCAGACCGTGCCGAAGGGCATCTCTCTCATCGGAGATATTCAGGAGCGGATCAGACTTATCGACAGCAAGGGCTATGAGTATAAAGCCAAGCTCACGATCCTCAAGGAAGCGGCGCGGACACTCAACTATCTCACGGAAAACAACTTGCTCCAATACGCCGATCTTGAAAAGAAGGTCGAGGACGTTCACAGCTCCTATGACCGCACCGGCAAGGAACTGAAAGGCGTCGAAGCGCGACTGCGGGAAGTCCAACCGCTTATCAAAAACATCTCCAACTACCAGCGGCTCAAGCCCGTATATGACGCATTCCAGAAGGCAAAAGATAAGCCGGGTTTCAAAGCAAAGCACGAAGCCGAGCTTGTGATCTTTGAGGCAGCGAGAAGCACATTACTTGCCATGCAGGGCGATGAAAAACTGCCGAGCTTGAAGACACTGCAAGCGGAACAGCAGCGACTTCTTGATGAGCAACAGCGGCTCTATGATGAACGTGCGAAGCTCAAAAAAGAAGTAAGGCAAATAGAGACGATCAAGTCTAATGTTGATACGTTTCTCGCTCCTTCTGCTGACCATGACCGTGATCATCTGCGCAGCACACAGCGCGAATAGTCCTTTCAAAAGCAGGGCATCTCCTGTTGACCGGAGATGCCCTGCATCCTTGAGAGAAGGTTCGAGAAATTGAAACTTTTTCTTTAATTTCTGCATCAACGGATTGCTTTTGAGAATGAAATCCAGTATAATATTATAAGCGATGTTGAATGCAAGCAAGCGAAAGGATGGTTGCCGTGCGCATAAGCTATAAGAAACTATGGATGCTTCTTCTGGAACGCGACATAAAGAGGGCTTCTCTACGACATGAGGTAGGGCTGTCTGCCGGAACATGGACAAAACTGAATAAGGGGGAAGAAGTGTCCCTCTCTATTTTGCTGCGCATTTGTGATTACTTGAACTGTGACATCGGAGATATATGTGAGGCTGTGCGAACGGACAAGAACTGAGTCCGGTTTTTCGTACAGCACTTTTTGTAAAATAGGTTAGATAAATACACAGGGAGGATTTTGATATGGCACGAGCCGCATCGGCACCGAAGAAAGAGGTTTCAATGGAGGAAGCTCTGTGGAAGTCCGCAGATAAACTTCGTGGTTCAGTTGAGCCAGCAGAATACAAACACGTCGTTCTCAGTCTCTTCTTCTTGAAGTTTGCCAGCGATAAGTTTGAGGCGCAAAGAAAAGCCATTGCTGAGAAATACGGCGAAAAGTTTGTTGACAATGTTGCCTTCTACACGAAGGACAATGTGTTCTTCCTGCCAGAGATCAGCCGTTGGTCTTTCATCATGGAGAATGCGAAGCAGGATGATATTGCACTGAAAATTGACACCGCTCTCTACACGATCGAGAAAGCGAACCCAGCGTTGAAAGGCGCACTTCCTGATAACTACTATTCACGGCTTCACATCGACACGGCAAAGCTCGCATCGCTGCTGGATGAGATTGATAAGATCAACACCGGCGATAAAGAGAATGACATTATCGGACGGGTCTACGAATACTTCCTGAGCAAGTTTGCACTTGCGGAAGGCAAAGGCAAGGGCGAGTTCTATACGCCGAAGTGCATTGTCAATTTGATTGCGGAAATGATCGAGCCGTATGACGGTATTCTCTATGACCCTTGCTGCGGCTCTGGCGGTATGTTCGTGCAGTCAATGAAGTTTGTAGAGGCACATCACGGCAACAAGAAGAAGGTCTCTATCTATGGTCAGGAATATACAAACACGACGTACAAGCTGTGCAAAATGAATCTGGCTATTCGCGGCATCTCTGCAAACCTCGGAGAAATGGCAGCGAACACATTCACCAATGACCAGCACAAGGACCTCAAGGCAGATTACATTATGGCAAACCCGCCTTTTAATCAGAAAGAATGGCGTGGTGATAATGAGCTGATTGATGATCCGCGCTGGGACGGCTATGAAGTTCCGCCCACGAGTAACGCGAACTATGGCTGGATTCTGAATATTGTTTCAAAGCTATCCCAGAACGGCGTTGCCGGTTTCCTGCTTGCAAACGGCGCACTATCTGACGACGGTACAGAGTTAAAAATCCGCCGTCAGCTCATCGAGAACAATCTCGTCGAAGCAATCATCATCCTTCCCCGCAACCTCTTCTACACCACCGACATCAGCGTCACGCTTTGGATTCTGAATAAGAATAAAAAGGCTCGTGTGGTTGAAGAAAACGGTGAGGTAAAACGCTTCCGTAACCGTGAGCGTGAGATCCTTTTCATGGACTTGCGGCAAATGGGAAGCCCCTATGAAAAGAAGTACATTGAACTGACAGAAGAAGACCGTGCGAAGGTCACGAGCGTCTACCACGCATGGCAGCAGGAAGGCTATGAAGAAACTTATCAGAATGTGCCTGAGTTTTGTTACAGCGCATCCTTCGATGAGGTTGCTGAAAAGGGCTTTACCCTTGTTCCGAGCCGTTACATTGAGTTTGTAAACCGCGATGAGAACATCGACTTTGATACGAAAATGAAGACGCTGCAAAGTGAGCTTCGTGAGCTGCTTGTTGCAGAAGAGAAGTCGAAGGCTGACCTGTTGACTGTGTTTAAGGAGTTGGGCTATGAAATCGAATTATGAACCTCTTGGTAAACACATTCGGCTTGTTGATTATCGAAACTCCGAGGAAGTCACCAGCACTGTTCTTGGCATAAGCATCGACAAAGAGTTCATGCCTTCCGTCGCAAATGTAATTGGCACAGATTTGAGTCGGTATAAACTGATCAGCAAGGGGCTATTTGCCTGTAACCCAATGCACGTTGGACGCGATGAACGTCTTCCGATTGCGCTCTATGAGAAAGACAACGCCGCAATAGTTTCTCCGGCGTATTTCATGTTTGAGATTATTGACCGCGATGTCTTAAATGAAGAGTATTTGATGATGTGGTTTCGTAGACCGGAGTTTGACCGTGAATGCTGGTTCATGACGGATGGCAGTGTTCGAGGCGGAATTACATGGGATGATCTTTGCCGCATAAAGCTCCCTGTCCCCTCCTATGCGAGACAATGTGAGATCGTCGAGTCCTACCGTGCAATTACCAATCGCATTGCTTTGAAGAGAGCGGAAAATGATAATTTAGTGGAACTCTGCAAAACAGAGTTCATGCGGACGTTTGCTACCCATCCCGAATACCGTGACGAGCAGAGTGATTGGTTCTCTCATCCTTTGGGGAAATCATTGTCCCGCGTTGCAATGGGACCTTTTGGCTCTAATATAAAAACTGACTGCTTTGTTGATCATGGTGTTCCCGTGTTAAACGGGGATAACATCTCTGGCTACTTGCTTTCTGAACGATCATTCCGATATGTCGAGGATGAAAAAGCAAGCCAGCTAAAAAATTCGATAGCCGTCTCTGGTGATATTGTGATCACTCATCGTGGAACGCTGGGGCAAGTTGCACTTGTTCCGGACAAAACGAAATTCGACAGGTATGTCATTTCCCAAAGTCAGTTTTTACTTACTTGCGACCAGTGTGCGCTATTACCTGAGTATGTTCTCTTCTATTTTCACACTGATGCTGGGCGCAGGAAATTACTCGCAAATGATAACACAACCGGCGTTCCATCAATCGCAAAGCCCACAAGTTATATTAAAGCATTACACATTCCCATTCCGCCGATTGAATTGCAGCAAAATTGGGCAGTGTTGGTGAGAGCAACCCTTGCTGCTGTTGCTGACAATAATCTTGAGATGGAAAAACTTACAGATTTCGCACAGACCTTGCTTTCAGGGTTAAGCCGCTAAATTATCATTTACAGGAGGAATGACCACAATGAAATGTACCAACTGCGGGAATGATAATCCTGCTACCCTCTGGGATGAGGGAGACACAATTTACTGCTCAGTGTGTACTCACAGAACGCGGAAAACTGACTTTGAAGACGATTCGGTTCAATGTCCATACTGCCACCGCCTGAGAGATAAAAAGGCGATGTATTGCAGATATTGCAATTCCTCTGACTGGACACCAAGTAGTCCGGCAGAGTTTGCCGAAATTGATAAGATATTAAAGGACATGGGCTATTAGAAATTGAAATACTCTCACCAGTGGCGAGAGTTTTACCCTAAGAACTGCCACTGAAAAGTCGTTCTCTGAGAATAATCAAAGGAGATACGACAATGAAAAAACAACTGATTCAAGAAGTGCAGCGTCAGATGCTTCCGTTTCTGAACAACGCACAGTTAAAACAGCTTCAAAGTGTCCTTGAAGGGGTGCTGAGTGGCGTAGAGCTAAGTCACAGCGCTGGCATGGTAGAAAGCGCAAAGGTCGATACGGTTGTCTGTTTCATCAACGCAAAACGTATTGAAGGCTGCTCAGAAAAAACCTTGAGCTATTACCGTCAGACCATTGTGTCAATGCTATCCGGCATTGACAAAGAACCACAAGAGATCGTAACTGAGGACTTGCGAAAGTACCTGACAGAGTATCAGACAAGCCGGAAATCAAGCAAGGTCACGATAGATAATATCCGTCGCATCCTGTCCAGCTACTTTTCGTGGCTTGAAGATGAGGACTACATCGTGAAAAGCCCGGTGCGCCGGATTCACAAAGTAAAAACGGCAAAGGTGATCAAGGAAACCTACACCGATGAGGCATTGGAAATCATGCGGGACAACTGCTGCAATGTCCGCGATCTCGCTATGATTGACCTTCTCGCATCCTCCGGAATGCGTGTCGGTGAGATGATTGCCCTTAACCGCGATGACATCAACTTCAATGAACGGGAATGCGTTGTTTTCGGAAAAGGAAGCAAGGAACGGATCGTTTATTTCGATGCCAGGACAAAAATCCATCTCCAAAACTATCTGGAAAGCCGCACAGACACCTGTTCAGCGTTGTTTGTCTCGCTGACCGCACCGAATGACCGTTTGCAGATTGGCGGCGTAGAAAGACGGCTTCGAGAACTGGGGAAAAGGCTGAATCTGCCTCGTGTCCATCCACATAAGTTCCGAAGAACACTGGCAACATCTGCCATAGATAAAGGGATGCCCATAGAGCAAGTCCAGCAGCTCTTAGGGCATCAGAAAATCGACACGACCATGCACTATGCTATGGTCAAGCAGCAAAACGTCAAGCTGGCACACAGAAAATACATAGGGTGAGGTGTCACAATGAAAGAAGGATATAGGCTGCTTGGAGACTTCATTCGCCAAGTCGATGTCAGGAACACAGACGGAAAAGAGGAAAACCTTTTAGGTGTTTCCGTCCAAAAGATGTTCATTCCCTCTATTGCAAACACGGTTGGTACCGACTTTACGAAATACAAGGAAGTCAAACGGGGGCAGTTTACCTACATTCCAGATACTTCTCGGCGTGGAGACAAAATTGGTATTGCTCTTCTAACGGATTATGATGAGGGGCTTGTCAGCAATATCTATACCGTTTTTGAAGTGAAAGATGAAAACGAGCTACTGCCCGAATACTTAATGCTCTGGTTCAGCAGACCGGAGTTTGATCGTTACGCACGTTTTAAGTCTCACGGTAGCGTCCGGGAAATAATGGACTGGGATGAAATGTGCAAGGTAGAGCTACCTGTCCCCTCTATTGACAAACAGCGCAGCATTGTGAAGGCGTATCAGACCATTACGGAGCGGATCGAGCTAAAACGGCGTATAAATGATAATTTAGCGAATACCGAACAAGCTATTTTGGTCGAAGCAATAAGAAAAAATCAAACCGCGCCAGCCGTGCTTGGCGACCTTGTGGATTTCATCGACGGAGATAGAGGTAAAAACTATCCCACATTTGAGGAATTTGCGTCCACAGGCTACTGCTTGTTCCTAAATGCTTCTAATGTGACATCAACAGGGTTTAATTTTGATACCTGTATGTTCGTCACTGAGGAAAAGGACAAGTCGATGAACAAAGGGCATTTGTCCCTTTATGACATTGTTCTTACATCTCGTGGCACACTTGGAAATGTAGCATTATACGATAGGCACATTAGGTACGAGAATATGCGGATTAACTCCGGTATGCTTATTATCCGTCCTAAGACCAATCAGCTTTCCCCATACTTTATATACGCTTTGTTAAAAAGCACGTATATGAAAGCGGCTATCGAGCGTTTTAGGTCTGGCTCGGCTCAACCACAGTTACCAATCAAGGATTTGCAGAAAATCTCCTTTGAAATTCCACAGTCCGATGCGGTTCTTACCGACCTAGACCGTCAATTTCTTTCCATTGAGGAAAGTATATCAATTAACAACAAGGAAATTGATAATCTGAAAGGACTAAGTGCAGTATTACTCGCAGAGTTAAGCCGCTAAATTATCATTTACAGGAGGGCAATACGATGACAATTTCAGATATTTTGCAACACCCTGTATTGCCTTTTGAAATTGAGGATGTCAAGTTGGTCAAACTATTCAGCTTCTTCCTTCATTCTGCCCCCACAATCGAAAGTGCAACGGCAATTTCAATGGAGGCGGCAAGACTTGATCAGAACTGGATGAGCTTTATTACTTCCTATCCGAAAGAATCTTGGCTTGTTATCGCACCAAACTGCACGTTTGGAGCGTATTTGATAAAAGCCGGTCTTGATGGAAACGCAGTTGTATCTCGTCGAAAGAAAGGGTTTGTCTACAAGAGAAAAACGAAGGATGAAACAGATTGCGAAGCCTGTCTGCGCCATATCCGTAATGCCATTGCTCACAACAATGTATTTGTACTGAATGCTGGTAATCGCAAGTTCATCTTGTTTGATGATTATAATAAGGACAAAAAACATAATGCGCGGTTGCTCTTTACCCAGAGCGATCTTCAACGCTTAAAATCAGAGATCACAAAGTAATTTAGGAGGGGTGATAAAAATGGCAAACTTCAACGAGCATTCTCTTGAAATGTCCATCATGGAGTTGTTTCAGGATGAAGGTTATATCTATTTGAATGGTGAGCAGATCCACCGTGAACGCTCTGAGGTTCTGCTTATCGACGATCTGCGGAAGTACCTCCTGAACAGGTATGCCTCAGAGGGACTTACCCCAAGCGAAGTTGATAGCATTATCCTTCGCCTGAGGTCTATTTCCGGCACGATCTACGAAGCAAACAAAGCAGTCTGCAAAATGGTTTGTGACGGCTTCATCTTCAACCGCGAAGATCACACAAAGAAAGACCTTTACATTGAGTTGATTGACTTTGATGAGCCAGAGAAAAACGTGTTCAAGATCGTCAACCAATTTGAAATTGAAGGCATCAACAACCAGCTACGCATACCGGACGGGATTGTATTCATCAATGGCATTCCTGTTGTTGTGCTTGAGTTTAAGAGCGCAGTCAAAGAGAATACAACGATCATGGACGCCTATACTCAGCTCACCGTGCGTTATCGCCGTGATATTCCTGAACTCTTCAAGTATAATGCCTTCATTGTTATAAGCGATGGTGCAAATAATAAATACGGCTCCTTCTTCTCTCCGTATGACTTCTTCTATGCGTGGAGAAAGATTGAAGCTGACGATAAGGAATTGGACGGCATCAATTCCCTTGTAACTATGGTGAGCGGACTGTTCCGCAAAGAACGGCTTTTGGCAGTCATCAAGGATTTTGTCTATTTCCCTGATAGCTCGGACAAAGACCTCAAAATCGTCTGCCGCTATCCTCAGTATTTTGCTGCGGTCAAGCTGTTTGAGAATATCAAGGCACACCTCAGACCGGAGGGAGACGGCAAGGGCGGCACATACTTTGGCGCGACAGGCTGCGGAAAAAGCTATACTATGCTCTTCCTCACAAGAATGCTTATGAAGAGTACCTTCTTCCATAGCCCTACAATCCTGATTATTACCGACCGAACGGATTTGGATGACCAGCTCTCAAAGCAGTTTGTAGCATCCAAGAAGTACATTGGTGACGAAACCGTTGTGAGCATTGATTCCCGCGAAAAGCTGCGTCAGGAACTTCAAGGCAGGACAAGCGGCGGGGTGTACATGACCACCATCCAAAAGTTCACCGAGGACTTGGAGCTTCTGACGGATAGAGCGAATGTGATCTGCATATCCGATGAGGCACACCGTAGTCAGATAAACCTCGATCAGAAAGTCAAGGTCACTGCCGAAGGTGTAGAGCGAAGCTATGGATTTGCAAAGTACCTACACGATTCTCTCCCCAATGCTACCTATGTCGGTTTCACCGGTACGCCCGTGGATGGTACGATTGAAGTCTTCGGTCCGGTTGTCGATGCCTACACAATGACAGAGGCGGTCAAAGACGGTATCACAGTCAACCTTGTCTACGACGGACGCGCTGCACGGGTCACTCTTGATCAGGCAAAGGTTCGGGAAATTGAAGATTATTATGACCGTTGTGCTGTTGAAGGTGCAAATGAGCATCAGATTGAGGAAAGCCAGAAGGCGGTTGCTCATATTGATGCGATCATCGGTGATCCTGACCGACTTCACGCAGTTGCGGAGGACTTCATTAACCACTATGAGACCCGCGTTGCCGAAGGAGCTACGGTCGCAGGAAAAGCAATGTTTGTCTGCTCTAATCGCAAGATTGCATACGCTTTTTATCAGATTATAGTTGGAATGAGACCGGAATGGGCAGAGAAAAAGGTTTGCCCTGACGGGGTTCAACTGACGGAAAAAGAGAAAAAGGAACTCAAGCCCATCGAGAAGATCAAGCTCATCATGACGCGAAATAAAGATGATGAGCCGGAGCTTTATGAAATGCTGGGAACGAAGGATGATCGCAAGGAGTTTGACCGTCAGTTTAAGAACGTTAAATCAAACTTCAAAATTGCCATCGTTGTTGATATGTGGCTTACCGGCTTCGACGTACCGGCACTTGATACAATCTACATCGACAAGCCCATCCAGCAGCACAGCCTTATCCAGACAATTTCCCGCGTCAACCGCGTCTATACCGGCAAGGACAAGGGCTTGATCGTGGACTACATCGGCATTAAGAAAAACATGAATCTCGCCCTCAAGAAATACACCAACTTTGAGAGCGATGAGTTTGAAGGCGTCGAGCAGTCTATCACGATTGTTAAAGACCAGCTCGATGTCTTGGCTCAGATGTTCCACAACTTCAATAGCACAGATTACTTCAACGGCTCACCGAAAGAGCAGCTTGCTTGCCTCAATCGTGCTGTTGAGTATGTACAGCTCACGGAAGATTTGGAAACTCGCTTTATGGCGGCAGTCAAACGAATGAAACAAGCGTTCAATCTATGCAGTTCAAGTGAGGCTATCTCTGATAAAGAAAAGGACTATCTGCACTTCTACTGTGCTGTGCGCTCTATTCTTTTCAAACTCACAAAGGGCGATGCTCCTGACATTTCACAAATGAATGCCCGCGTCCGTGAACTTCTTGAAGGTGCAATTCAATCTGATGGAATAGAAGAATTGTTTGAAACAGGAAAGCATATCTCTGTTGATATTTTCAGCGACGAATATCTGGACAAGATCAACGCGATCCAGCTACCGAACACCAAAATCAAGGTATTGCAGCGGCTTCTCTCTCAGGCGATTGATGAGTATAAAAAGGTCAACCGTATCATGGGCATGGAGTTCTCTGACCGTCTCAAACGGGTTGTTGATGAGTACAATAATCGCCGTCGTGATGAGGCTTTCGCTAACGAAGTTCTTGACGATGTAGCGGAACAACTTGCGAAGCTCCTTGAAGAACTCAAAAAAGAAAAAGACTCCTTCAAGGGCATGGGGATTGACTATGAAGAAAAAGCCTTCTATGACATCCTCAAAGCGGTTGCCAGGAAGTACGAGTTCGAGTACCCGGACGATAAGATGATTGAATTGTCAAAGCGGATTAAGATCATTGTCGATGACAAAGCTAAATACACCGACTGGTCTACCCGTGATGACATTAAGGCAAATCTGCAAGTTGACCTCATACTGCTACTGGATGAATTTGACTATCCCCCCGTAACTATTGATGATGTCTACAAGGAGGTTCTGGAACAAGCTGAAAACTTCAAAAAGTACGCTCAATAACCCGCGTTCCATCGAAAGGAGTAGATCATGGGCAATTCAGTCATGTTGAATGGCGTCGAATATGCCGGAGAACAGATTGCCTACAAAGACAGCACCTATGAACTTGTGTCAAAGGTAGCATATCTGATCGGCGTCCCGCTCCGTATTTTTCAAAATGAACACGAGCCGCCGAAGATAGAGATATACGACCGGCTTGAACAGGATAAAAATGCCCGTATCATTCGCAATCTCTGTATCATCCGCACCGCCATTGAGCGCAACTACCGGAAAATAAATGACATCATGCGGATGGAGTATCGAGGGCTGCTTTCAATGCCAGAGATCATCCCGGCTTCCAGTATGCAGCAGCTTTCAAACGACGGAATCAGCTTTATCAAAAAGTCGAGTACAAAGCTCTGCCACCACATTATCG
>ENA-OOXM01002440-OOXM01002440.1-human-gut-metagenome-genome-assembly--contig:-NODE-2440-length-11931-cov-4.714382_pt1 | contig 11931 bp, 5 predicted proteins | sample MGYA00241589_ERZ501347 | MGnify/ENA primary metagenome ERZ501347 (study PRJEB25962, sample SAMEA2042832) | human gut metagenome | biome: human gut; feature: human-associated habitat; material: faeces...
TGTCGGAGCTGTGGTTGCGGTTGTCCCCCATCACAAACACCATGCCCTCGGGAACCGTATAGGAGCCATCCATGGAAAATTCCATGGGTTCATTGATATAAGGTTCATCCAGCTCACTGCCATTGCGATACACATGGCCGTTCTTGAACTCCAGCTTATCGCCGCCTTTGCCGATGACCCGTTTAACCCATACATTATGACCCTGGGAAGATTTGTCGAAAATGGCAATATAATTCTTCATCGGTTCATCCAGATCATCCATCCAGGAACGCTCCCTGTGGGTCCGGCTGTCGATAATGACGATATCCCCGTAATTCGGCATTTCTCTAAGGACATGACTGATTTTCGAAACAATGAGATACTCCCCGTTGGTGAGGGTAGGATACATGGATTCACCGGACACCTTGGTGGGTACAAACAAAAAAATATGAATCAGCATGGCCAGAAACAGGGCCACCACAATAGAATAGACCCAATCTAAAACTTCGTGCATAAACTCTCCTTCATCTATCTAAAAATGTAAAATCCCTCTGCGCATGTTTCATTGTACAACATCACTCCTCTTTCCGCCAGTTTTTCCTGTAAAATCCCCGGGACCTGCTGATGCAAAGACCGTGAGTCCCCGGAATGTCCCTTTCTTCCTATTTCCCTGCTCAAGATGATGCATGGCAGACACCTTGCCATCAAAAAATTTTCATGTAAAAAAAGACTGTGAAGAAATGATTTCCATTCTTTCACAGTCCCTTTCAGTGATTTCCTTTAGAAACCCTCATGCAGGAAGGACCTTTGCCTCTATCCTTCCTCCTGCCATTTACGTCCCTCAGACTTGAATGGTATTTCCTGCCTCCACCGGTATGGACAGGCGGAAAACTTCTGTAGTCTTCTTGAAATCATCCAGATGCAGGACTCCCATAATACGGCATATCATATCGCCGGCAGGGGTATAATTATGGGCATGGCAGAAAGCAATGACCTGTTCCGCATAGGTGCGAAGTTTGCTGAAGTCTTCAAAGTAAACAAAAACGCTTGCACTGCTGGGAAGCTGTTCTACTCCAGCGATTTCTCTATTTTTTCCCTGTACAAGGATTCCCAGTTTTTCTGTCCGATACCGCTGATGTTTGATATCATCCAGACTCAGTGTGACAAATGGATAATTCATATATCCCTCTGTAAATCCACTCTTTATCAACTGTACTTCCATGGAGGATGCATCATAAATGACACTGCCTATATCTTCAAGCACATAATTTCTAACTGCCTTTTTTTCATATACATATTCGGCTGTAATAAAGCCCATCTGAATGAGTCCATTGGGCGGGCGATGGCAGAAATGGTCAGCCCATTTCATCATCCGCTCCAGCTCCTCTTTCCGAAATTCAAATTCAGCCAGCGCCTGATTCACCTCATCCAGCTTCTTTTTGTATATCTGTTCGAGAAAACCATAGTCATTCAGTCTCAATATTTCTGTTGTCTCTTTTAAGCTCATATTGATTGCTTTATGATGCTGTATCATATGAAATACCAGACACTGCTGAACATCATAATAGCGATATCCCGTTTCCGGATTTACATAAACAGGAGAAAGGATACCCACTTTGTCATAATGACGAAGTGTAGCAAGGGTAGTGTGATTCAATCTGGCCATCTGCCCGATTAACAGTCTGTTATTTTTCAAGATTCCCTCCAAGCAGCAATGCTGTCGTAAACATCTCAAAACTGGTCTTGTCAACTCATTGCAATCCTTCTAAAAGAAATGAATATACCGTCTTCCTGCTGGAAACCTATTTTCAAAGGATGCAGAGCGTACATATATTTCCATAAAACCATGGAAATATGACCCATTTTAAAACAGACTGCTCCAGATGAATCAAAATGTTTTCTGACAGTTCCCCCCCCCCGCATACATTTCCTCTAATTGTCCACTGGAAACGTACACAGGAGCTATGGGACCCATTTCCGGATTTTGATAAAGCATTTATAAACCTCCCATACTTTAAAACCTCCCATACTTTACTTACTTATTATATCTATCATAAACCATATTTAGCCTAAAGGTCAATAAACGTTTTGGTTTAAGAGATTAATTCTTCCTGATTTTAACAAAATATTTACTTTATTAGTAGAATGATTTTTCAACAAATTCTAAAATAATGATGTTTCTATCATATGCACTAAATCCTTCAACCATAATAAAAAAGCAGTGCAGATCATGAATCTGCACTGCTTTTTTAATCACACTTCGTCCCGAAGTCCTAACAGATAATCAACGGACACATGGTAGTACTGTGCCAGTATCAGCAGCTTATCTGCCGATATTTTTCTCTTGCCCAGCTCATACATACCATAGGCAGCCTGGCTGCAGTGAAGCACACCGGCCACATCGGTCTGTGACAGATTATTGGATTTTCGAAGGAACTTCAGCCGCTCTGGCCAAACAGCATCAGCATTTTTCATAGACATCACATCCTTTTCCATCGATTGCTCTATTTTCCGTTTTTATCCAGCTTAGCCAGGATTTCCGCCATTTTCTGCTCCAGAGCATCGATACGTTTATCCTTGTCTGCATTGTCCTTCTTCAGGGCATCGATTTCCTTAGACTGACTGTTGATGACTTTTGCCATTTCTGTCCTGGACATGGCCTCGCGTCCTGCGCCGCCGCGTCCTACCTTGAAGGAAACGCCTGCATTGAAGCCGGGATCTCCGTTACCCATGGAAACGCCTACGTTCACCATGGTATTTTCATTGGGATGATAGAAGACACCTACAGCGGCGGCATTGGCATTGCGGTAATGACCATAGCCTGCAGCAAAGTCGGCCTTATCGTCGGGATCATAGTCCAGCGGATGGAGAGCGGCCAAAGCGTTGCTTCCGGCTGCGGCCTTATTGATGTTATTGTTGAGCCTGCCGTAAGCATTGTTCATATCCCGGTAAATCTGCTGGGTATTGGCAGCGGTGACGCCGTTCACATAGCCCACATTAGCAGCGCTGGTAGGATCGCCTGCATCGGTGACAACACCGGTGATGATGCGGCCCGTAGACTTGCCGTCTTTGTCCTTGCCGCTGACATCAACCTTCGTAGCCGTGCTGTTGCCGCCAATCTGGATGATGGTATCGTCATTGGCATCCGTATGGATGAGGTCACTCGTCGTCTTCACCTGCGTGTCGAGCGTGCTCAGGTTCGAGGAGACCGATGCATCCTTCTTGATGTAGTTTCCGTCCTTGTCGAGCGTGCCAATCTTGTTGTTGATGGCCGTGTCGGCATCCGTGCGAGCCTGCGTCTCAGCGGCGAGGTCGCTTGTCAGCTTGGTATCCGCATCTGTACGGGCCTTCTGCTCGGCGTAGAGCTGGCTACCGTTGACGGCATCCTTGCTCGCTTCCGTCACTGCGCCTGCCTTGAGGTTCGTGATTGTCGTTCCGTTTGCACCGGCGAGCGTGACCTTCCCTTTGTTCGAGTCAGCATCATATTTTACAGCACTGTTGGAAAGGTCGCCGATATTGTTCGTGATGTTCGTAATAGCAGCTTCGCGGTCCTTCGTCTCTTTCGAGATGGCATCGGCATTGGTCTTGACCTGCGTATCCAGTTTGGTCAGATTATTCGAAATGGAAACATCTTTACCTGAATCAATGTAATTGTACTTTTTCGTTTCATCCAGTTTGCCAATCTTGCTATCGAGAGCCGACAGATTTTCGCCGGTGGTCTGATTTTTCTTCACATAGTTACCATCTTTCTTAGGACGTACTTCATCATAGACAGTCTTGCCTGTTACCATCCGACCATCATCAGCTTTGATTTCACCGGTACCGATAGCACTGCCCCACTTTTTAGCATTAGCTTTCTGGTCTTCTGCATTTTTCAGGTTAGCCCCGATATTGGATGCATCGACATTGGCTTTGTTGTTCAAGCCATTCGTCCCCTCTGTCAAATCCTTCTTGGCATCATTGACGATATTCTGGACGTCGCCAATATTGGCAGCATTGCCTTTGTTCTGATCGGTAACAGTGTACTTGTCGTTCGCATCTTTTTCAATGCCACTGCCTACATTAGTAATGACTTTGTTGCCACCATCAATACCTTTGTTGGTAATACTTGGGCCGTCCGTAATCGTCAGACCATTACCATTCACTACTGTCGTAGAAGTCGTTGCCGATTCTCCTTCGCCAGTTGTGGTTGTATAGGTGGTGCTGTTCATTCCTGTCAAATCCTTAGACAATTGGACTTTCAGCTTGTCGCCATCACTATTGACACCGATGTTCTTGTCAGTCAGTTTCGTGCTGTCTGCACCACCGATAATTTCCATGGTGTTGTTCAGCTTCTTAGCAATAACAGTATCACCATCGCCCTTGAATTTCAAGCCGTCTTCCATGGTAGCTACCTGATGTTCGCCATTCTTGTCTTCATAGACGATACGGGTCAGGCTCGTTCCATCGACACCGTTCTCGCCATTGATTCCATCTTTGCCATCTTTTCCATCTTTGTCATAGCCGTTCTTGACGGTGATGTCAATAGAAGCACCATCCTTGCCATTCGTCCCGGCAGGGCCTGTCAGGCCGATATGGCCGACACCATCTTTACCAGAGATGGAGACAGCATCTTTGCCATCCTTGCCATCTTTGCCGACAGTGATGTTATCCAGTCCGCCATGGAGGGCGTCGTAGACCGTCTTGCCGGTTACAAGCTGATTGGCATGTTCGTTAGTAGAATCAGCTACCGCACCGGTACCAATAGCTGCGCCCCAATTATCCAGATTTGTCTTCTGTACTGTTGTATCAGTGATATGGGTACCGATATTGTCAGCAGCCACATTTGCCTTCAGCGCCAGCTTGTCATCCGTATTGCCAGCTTCTTTTTCAATCATGCTGTGGACGTCACCAATGTTGGCGGCATTGTTCTTATCTGTATCTGCATAGGTTCCGTCAGTTGCAGTAAGGCCGCTCTTAACATCAGTAATCTTACCGCTATTGACACTGATACTGCCATCGTCCTTCAGGTCAATCTTTGCACCAGTAGTAGTCTGGGCATCACCTTTGCCAGTTGTTGTCTGGTTGGCAATGGATGTAATGCCTGCAAGGTTCTTGGCCAGCTGGATTTTCAGGCCGTCAGTGCTGCTGTTTACACCGATGTTTTTATCCGTCAGGTTCGTGCTGTCTGCGCCTCCGGTGATATTCAGCTGTCCATTCAGTTTCCTTGCGATAACCGTGCTGTCATCGCCTTTGAATTTCAGTCCATCATCGAGGGTTGCGAAGGTATGCTTACCGTTGCCATCCTTGTCCTGGTAAACGACGCGAGTGATGCCATCCTTGCCGTCCACGCCGGCTGCGCCCTGTTCCGTCTTGATGTAGGTAATGGAATAGCCGTCTTTGCCATTCTGACCAGCAATACCGATGGAGCCGTCTTTACCGTTCTGACCGTCTTTGCCAACGGTGATGTTGTCTAAGCCGCCATGGAGGGCGTCGTAGACCGTCTTGCCGGTGACCAGGTTGCCATCATCTGCAGCTACTTCGCCATTATCGTCAACATCAACCTTGCCACTTGTATTGACGCTCAGGTGCTTGCCGGTATTGACATTGATGCCCTTAGCGTTCACCGTGATGCCCGTACCAGCTACAGCAGAAATCTTTTTGTTACTCATATCGATGCCGTTCCCAGCTTCATAGGTTACGCCGGAAATCCTGTCATCCAGCTGTCCCACTGTAGCGGCATCATTGTTCTTGACCCCATCTTTCAGGTTCGTGATAGTGGTGCCACCTTCACCGGCCAGAGTGATCTTTGTATTGTCGACAACGGTCTTACCATTTTCCGTTTTGGTATCATACTTCACAGACCGGCTATTCACATCGGAAAGTGTATCCGTATTGGTCTTTACCTGTCTATCCAGATTCAGCAGATTCTGGCCAGTCGTATTGTTTGCCGACACATAATTCAATGTCTTGCCAGTTTCTGCAACCGGCGCATCATAGTTGTACAGCGTCTTGCCCGTTACCAGCTGGTCGGAAGTAGAAGCATCCGTAGCAGTAGCGGTCGTGCCTGCAGTGAATGGATCTGCACCAAGAGCCTTACCCCAGTCGTCTTTGTTCTTTTTCTGCTTCTCTGGCGTTGCATCGGCTTCTGTAATGGTTTCTCCATCATCGCCGACGGTGTAGGTCTTCAAGTTACTGCCAATATTGGATGCGTCCGATTTGGTATACGGTTTCAGCTGTTCCATGACCACGGCATCATGGGCATCAATGCCGTCAGCGGCTTTGACGAGGCGGTTATAGTAGGCAGACTGATATGTTGTATTTTCTGTTCCAATAGGATCCTGAGTGTAATCGTTCCACGTCCCATCTGCATTGACTAGCTTATAATAATCCTCATCTGAAATTTCCTTATCATTAGCATCATAGTATTTGCCGTCTTTCTCAGTTGCTTTCTGTTTCCATTTTTTGGCTACAGAAGCTACGTCGCCCTTATCATGACCAAAGGCGATGACTCCCGGCGCATCGGCAGTGGACTGATAACCGACAGCTGTTGAAATCCGGTCCAAAACCTTAGGAGCAGAAGAACCATCACCAAAATCCGGAAATCCACTGAATCCAGGCCAGGAGTTTATTCCTTGATTGATTTTATCTGCTTCATCCTGTGTGATAGGACGCCATTCTACACCACTATCAGTAACTACAGATTGATAACCGGCAGCCAGGGTGAGCATCGCATTCTCACCAGTAGAACCTCCAGCGATTCCAGTCGAAGATATGCCATTTACACTAGAATACTGACCACCTAAGGCGACTGAAACATTGCCAAAGGCCATATTATTCATACCGCCAGCAGCATAAGAGGAAGTTCCATAGCTGGTATTTTGAGCCCCGCCATTGACTGTACTATCCTCTCCTATGGCAACATTAGATGTACCACCAACAACAGCAGACTCATTTCCTTTAGCATCATTACTCACTCCGCCTAAAACAGTGGCATATCTTCCCGATGCCGTATTCGTTGTACCTCCTATGGCACTGGACCAGTCTCCGTCGGCTTCATTATGGTCGCCGCCTAAGACAGAACTGTACCCACCGGCGGCTTTATTCAACTGTCCGCCAAATACTCCAGCTCCTCCACCATCTGTTTCGTTCGATTCACCACCGATTACAATAGAATGGCCGCCAGATACCTTATTTTGATAACCTCCGACAATAACAGATCTTAGGCCTGTAACTTTGTTAGTATCACCGCCAACAATGACAGCATCTTCTCCTGTCTGAGTCACATCATTTGCAACGGTATCGATAAGATTATTGAAGCCGCCCACAAGGACCGAATCTTTGCCATATGCCCCGGCCTTGACATTATCCTTTTCATTAGATTGCAATATGGATGCAGCGCCGCCAAGAATCATGGAATTTTCGCCACCTGCTTCAAAAGTGACTTTCCCTTCACCTTTCCACGGATTCCCATAGTTTGTCCCCAGGTTACGGTTCAGACTGATGACATTTTTCGTCGTAGTTTCCGTGTCATCAGCATTTTTTGTCGTGACATCATTAACGTTGATGCCCCAGCCAGCATTGACTTTCAAATTATCGGCCTGCTGTTGGAGGGCATTATACACCGTACCGCCCGTGACAAGCTGCTGCGAGCCGTTCTTGGTCGGGTCATTATCCTTTGATTCTGTAGGATTTGCGATACTACCAGTGCCTATAGCTGCACCCCAGGCATTTTTGTTGGTAGTCTGATCCTCGTTCCGTTTCGCTGTCGTTTTTTCTTCGTCAATTAATGGCTGATCATCGGATCCCTTTATGATAGCGCCCTTCTCATCTGTCTGATAAACCGGATCTACTGTCAAGTTGTTTCCGATATTGGATGCATCGATATTGGCTTTATTGCTGGCATCTGTTTTTTTAATAGCCTCATTCATCTGACCGAGGGTAACAACATCGGAGTCACCGGTACCTTGAGCAACATTGGTGATGCGACGCTTAAGAGTTTCACTACCTACGGAAAGATAAGAATCACCACCATCTGTAGATGTAGCATCTGAATTGGCACCGATGGCGATATTACCGTCTTTGGAATGAGCGTTATAGCCTAAAGCGACAGAAGCTCCATCGATTGTCGGATTTGCTTCTATGCTATAAGTATCGTCACGTACTGTACCGGTAGTATTGTAATTCCCTTCTTCTTTTACGGTATCACTATTCATCTTTGAATTTTCAGCTATTGCATTGGAGCCAATGGCAATAGAGCCCCAGCCAGTCGCATCCGACTGGAAGCCAACAGAAGTGACATAATTATTACGCGCTCCCGTTGGCGAATTCTTCCCTCCATCATCATACCCGCTATGTTCACCGATAAATATACTGCCTCTTGATGCACCAGCATTGCGATCACCAATGGTAACAGTCTGCTGTCCTGCCTGTGCAGATAGACCTGCTGTGATGGCGCCAGGGGCCTTTGCACCGGCTCCTTTATAGTTCGGCAAGTCGTGCCGCGAACGATTATTAAAGCTATCCGTTGCTTTATATTGATATGTTTTCCATTCCTTATCCTTTTCGTCATAATACCAATAGTAATCATTGGCTCCCACAAAATCATTATTCATTATGCTTTCATCTGCCTGCGCCACTGGCATCCCCTCAAATGAGAAGCTCCCCAGTGCGATCAGTACACCGGCTGTCAGAGCGGCGCTGCTCTTGGCTACGCTGCTCTTTGTATGTCGGCCGTGGCTCTTGGCGATTTCAGAAACAACGACACAGCATTGCTTCACTTTACTGTACATGACCTTATAGATTTTGTTCATGTGACCCTGTCTCCTTTATTCTAAAAAAACTTCGAATCTAATGTGTAGATTAGATTCATTTTTCTTAGAATAGGGCCTGATGTGGCAGTAAGGTCAAATTGCCTATCAAAATATGAATAAGAATCCTAAACTAATAAATACGGTAAATTTACGTCAAATTATTGTTGATACAATATATCATCTATACAATTACCTCATATTGCACCAACAATTTATACTATCAGCTCGTAAGCCTTTTCAGATTTTAAAGCCCTCCCTTGATAAACTTCATCTATTTAATGAATAAACATTCGTGTTAATAAAAGGCTTAATAACAAAACGTATTATTTCATGATTCGATTGATTGAATGAATGAATGTAAAATTTCTCCTTTTCATTTCTTCTATAGCCATAAAAAGGATGGTATACTCCCTTCCGAGCAGAACAGATTTTTTGTTTCACCTGCCTGCTCCGAAAGGAGCATACCATCTGCTATTTTTTCGTTATTTTTTGGATGTCAGATTACTTCTTTGCTACCAGAGCGGCGGCACCGGCGCCCACCTTGTTGATGCGATCGCCCAGTTCCCCTACCCTGCCGTTCAGGTAGTTGATATTCTGGGTATTGGAAGTCACCTGATTATCCAAAGCAGACAGATTCTCCCCAGCGGTATTGGATACTTTCATATAAGTGCCATCCTGTTTAACCCGGGTTTCGTTGTAATACCGTGCCAGCATTGACAGCATTCTTGGCCCCATCTTCAATCGTCGTATCAGCTACATTTCTGATATAAGCATCAAGAAATGGAAGTGGACAACTGAACTACTTTACAAATCCATCCATCAATCCTGTTATACATTCACCCATCTATGCGGCTTTTGCAAAATTGGTTACATTTTGCTTTCCTCAGGCAATATAAACAAGTGGAGAGGAAAATAGAGAAATCCTTCCGGAACTCTCTGAAATGGAACTACGCAGCAGAGAAATAAGCCATGAGCTTTCGCCCGGGCAGGCTGAAAGATCGGCAGCGGCCATTTCATGGAGATGACCATGGATTCCTGCAGGAACTTCTCTCCTTCCCCCCGCGACGGGTAGAAAAAGTGCAATACAAAATGCGGAAACAGGGATTTCCATTCCGTCATATGGCAGATGGCTTTGACGATAGTTGAGGGGACACACTGATTCAACCGCAGAATCTGATTTTATATACATTTCACGGCATCACTGCGTCATAGGGTTCCTTAAATGGCTCGCCATTCGCGTCACCCCATTCCTTGTGCTGCCGTGAAATGCAAGAATAAAATCAGACAACGTTCAAATCAGCGTGTCCCCTCGCACCGCTACTTAGAGAGAGACTGCGTAAGCTGTTCTCACAAATCTCGGCAGTAGGCAGAGCGTCTTCATCGATTCATAGCGGCTGCTTTGTCCACAGGGACCTTCTATATCCCTGTTTTCGTGCTGTCTTTTTCATAGCATCCTGCCACAGTCGGGCAATTTTATGTTAGTGGTTTCGCAGCAATTTACAGCTCCCTTACCAAGTAAGTGGAGCGCCAGCGGCGACGGCGGATAGGGGCATCAGTTCTTTGCTAAGAAATTCGGGCCTATCCTCAGGGCTTCGCCCAGCTCCATTCCGATCGGGCAAACACAAGGAAGGCCCTTTTGTGGGCAGGCTAAGGACCAACTTTGCCCGACTTGGCAATCCTATGCAGGATTGCCATCTGAGGAAGGAGCTTGACGATTCAGCATGTACCTCAGTACTGCATCCCTTGTAAAAACAAAAAACAGCCTCATACGAAGCTGCTTTTTCATCGCAAAGAAACCCGGTGCCCTCCCATCCCCTATGCTCAATGAGTTCAGTGTCTGCATGGTCTACGGCCGCTGCTGCACCTGGGAAGCAATGATTTCCTTGCAGATTCTAATTTCATACGAATTTTCATGTCATACTGCGTCGTAGAATTCCTTAAATAGTTACTATTTTCGTTATTCTACTCCTTGTCTGCCATAAAAATTCTAGAATGAAATCAGAAAGCAATGAAATCACTGCGCTCCTGCACGACGGCGCGCGCCAGGCAGGATGCTCCCGTCATTTCTGCCGTGATAGATGGCTAGGTCTTGGATTTCTCTGTTATTTTTAGATTTACCTTCCCGGCCTGGTCAGGTAGGGAAGAAAAGCGGTACCATTTTCTACTTTCCTTCACTCCATAGAATCATTTCTTATGCGCACTTGGAAACATATGGAGTGATTTTCTGTAGAACCGCGGGCTTTTCATGTCCCTCTACTATATACATACCGCGAGAATGAAAAATGAGAAGTAGGAAATGGAAAATTTTGATGAGAACTTTCTTTGTCATGCTAAAAGGGGGGTTATGAAAAAAATAGCATCATTTCTTTCATAACCCCTTTAGCATGATATGATTATTCAGCTTAATTCCAATTCACCACGCAAAAAAACAGAAAAGCCTATCAGGGGAGTCTCCAGGTAAGTTCAACCAATGAATCAGGCGTCCGCGCCTTGGCTCTCCCGCTTACGTGGGTGCTGCTCGGAACATGTCGTCAGAGAGAGGAAAGTCCTGCGAGCGCTCTTCCTTATTGCTTTTCTGTCTTCTGTTTTTTGGGTACTGCATTTTCTTCTGTCTATCATCGGCCGATTGTAGAAGAAGGGAGGATTGAAAAGTGGAATTCCCTGATGATTCTTCATTCCCCTGCCCTTCTCTTTACCGCGGATGTGGAGGATGGCCGTTTGGAAATCGGATTCATCGTCTCATGAGGTCTTTTCATTCCTCTATTATTAATATCGCAAAAGATTCGATTTCTAGACCCCTTGAAAGAAAAAAATTTCGAAAATTTATTTCAGTGTTCCTCAGTGCTTCCCTAGAAATGACAGAATCCTGATGGTGCTATCTGCATATCAAAGTAAAATTTTTAAGGAAGGTTGTGAAAAAGGGGTGCTTATGCAATATAAATGTATGGAGAAGGAAATCCGGAAACTCCATGGAAGGATTCTATTCCCCTCTGTCATGTATATCGCGATAATTCCGGCCGGAATGCAGCTTTGACAGAAAGGAATCAAGAATCCCTGTATACAGGCTCCTAGTTTTTTTCTCTCCTGCGTCCCCGGCGCCGGGGATGCGAGACGGATTCTGCAGATTCGTAAAAAATATGATAACCCATCGCAAAAGCAC
>ENA-OOXM01002441-OOXM01002441.1-human-gut-metagenome-genome-assembly--contig:-NODE-2441-length-11930-cov-1.988379_pt1 | contig 11930 bp, 8 predicted proteins | sample MGYA00241589_ERZ501347 | MGnify/ENA primary metagenome ERZ501347 (study PRJEB25962, sample SAMEA2042832) | human gut metagenome | biome: human gut; feature: human-associated habitat; material: faeces...
GCGCGAGAATGTGCCAAGGCACATTCTTTTTTATTATACAGAAAAGAAGAAATAGACTTAAAAGTGCATGCGCCTTCGTACCGCATTCCTGAGCCTTGCACGGGAGAGAATCGTGATCAGCGAGATTACAATAACGCCACAGACGGAGCATACGACCGCCGACCAGGTCAGTCGCAGCGGAAGTAAAAGGTACCGGCGGATGAGCAGCTCGATACCGGCGCACAGCAGAGCGGCTTCCGCGAAAAAATAAAGCGCTTTCATCAAAAAGGCAGAAGAAATTTTGCGCAGACAGAAAGCAAAGAGGATCGTGGCCAGCGTGCAGAGCGCGGTGATCGGCAGGGACAGTCCGAAGAACCAGCTGTGGTCCGTGGTATTAAAGCCGATCAGAAACTGATATAGCATTACGGCAAGACCATCGAAGAGCAGGGAAAGGTAGATGGGAAGCTTGGTATATATTACTGCAGGGATTGACATTACCCAGATCAGGACACAGGCTCCAATTACGTAAAGCGACCAAAGATGCTGCCTGAATACCAGCAGATTTAACAAAAGACTGCACAGACCGGCCGCAGTGAGAGAGACGGAAAGCAAAATGGCGAGGTCTTTTCGGCGTACAACCTCAACCTGTCCCTTTTCTTTCGGAAACGGGGAGATAGGCTGCATTTTGGAAAGATCATGTGGATTGATAACAGGGGTATTGCAGAGAGGACAGTATTTTAAGGACGGGTCCAGCTTTACCCCACAGTTGACACAGTATGACATATGATTTCACTCCTTTTTGATTCATGACAATAAAATGGGCGCGCGTTCTATTACAGTTCCCGGTTACTTTCGATCGTGACGGGGATGCCGTCCTCGACGAGCTTTTGGAAAAATCGCCGTTCCACATCCGCCTCGATGATACAGCTGGCGAAATTGACGGTCAGCGTGTCCTCAAAGCTGACAATGGCGCAGTTGGTGCGCTGGGAATACGGGATTCCCATATAAATATCGAAGCGCTCCAGATAGGGCTTCATATCATCCGGAACGCGGATTGCGCCCATGTTGGTCAGACCGGCAGAGGAATTTTTGTCCTGCACCCGCTGGTAAAACTGCCGGACGACAAAATCCTTTAAAAACAGCGGGACAATACGGATCAGGGGATTACGCTGTGTGGAGGCATTCGTTGTGATGTCGCCGCGCAGGAACTTGCTGTTGATATAGTAGCGCATATAGTGGTGCACCTGAGTGACAATTTCTTCAAAGGTGTAGTCACCAAGTCTTGGATCGATAGACGGATAAACCATCGTGATAAAGTTGCGCAGCGTTTTGGATGGAAAAAAACGGCGCAGGTTGACGGGCATGGCGATCCGCACAGGGCGCAGGCGCAGATGAAAATCGTGCTCCTGCTTTTGTAAAAGAGAATATAAAAGCACGGCGTTTAGGTATTCCGTAATCGAAGCCTGATATTGTTTGGCAACCTTCTGGACAGCGCTGACGCTCATGATGCCGTCAATCACGTTGAGGGTATAGAAAGGTTCTTTCGTGCCGCGCACACGGTAAGTTTTTTCGGCGGGTCTGGGCGGGCAGACGCGGGCGTTTGCATAGCGCATATAGGCGTCTTCAAATTCTTCCGGATCCGGTGTTTCGTTGACATCTAAAACGAAGCCGCCGTTGGAAATTTCGTGTCCCAGGAGCCGCAGATAAACGGCAGTAACTGTCTGGAGCAGATACATGCCGCCGGTACCGTCCCCGAGGCTGTGATGGGCTTCCAGGGAAATCCGCCGGTCATACCAGTAAAAACGTACAAGATAGCGGTTGTTGGATTTAAACGGCATCGGCATGCAGAAATTGCGGATATCGGGTTTTACAAACGGACCGGGACGGGTATTCGGCTCGAGATAGCGCCAGAAAAATCCTTTCCGCATTGCGGAATGATAGGTAGGAAAGCGTTTCATGGCAATATCGACAGCCTGCTGCAAAATATCCGGCTGCACCGGGTCTTTTAACAGGACGGAAAGCCTGTACACGGAGGAAAAGTCCCGACGCTGCAGCGTCGGATATACAATCGCGGACAGATCCAGCCGATACCAGGTTTTCGGAGTATGTTTTGGGTTTGATTTTGACATATCGGATTCATCCTTTCGCTGCTGTTGGCATGAGTTCGTCAACACACAGCATATTGCAGTTCACCGTGCCATTTGCAAAAACGCTGCTTTCCGCTGCTTCGCAGCTCATTTTTGCGCATGGAGTGGCGCTTCCTTCGTGCATTTCTGGAAGCAGATTTTTGTGCGAGCACAAATCTGCTTCCAGAAACGCATGAGTGAACTGTAAGAACAGTATACACCAGCACGGGCAAAAGGAACAGGAAAAAGTTCAATCTTGTAAGAATAGAGGAAAATATGCTATAATTAAAATGATATCTTCTTTTTTGTGAGGAAGAAATAGAAGCTGTAAAAAAGAACGGAAATGGCGGAAAAACCTATTTTTATAAAGCATGCCGCGGCTGCGGCAGATACGGAGGAGATATGGCGGTAAGCAGCAGGCAGAACCAGAATATGATGAATCTGATTCGGAAGGTGCACGGACTGGTGGAACGGCCGGATCTGACGAAACACAGGCAGTCCCAGGACAGGATCGGGGCGATCCTCGGTACGGAAAAGGGAATTGCCTATGAAGAGACAGAGGTAGACGGCATGAGCTGCGAATGGGTGAAGGTGGAACGCGCGCATCTAAAGCGATATGTGATTTTGTATTGTCATGGCGGTGGCTATTCAACCGGCAGTACGGTATATGCCAGGACGCTGACGACAAAGCTGGCAGAATCCACAGGGATGGATGTGTTTTGCTTTAATTACCGGCTCGCGCCGGAATGTAAATTCCCGGCGGCTGCGGAAGATGCCATGAAGGCCTGGAACTATCTGATGTATTTGGGATACGGTGCGCGGGATGTGATTGTAGCGGGAGATTCCGCAGGCGGAAATCTTGCGTTGTCGCTGACGCTGAAATTAAAAGACGAAGGAAGAATGCTGCCAAGAGGACTTGCACTGATGTCTCCGTGGACAGACCTGACCAAATCAGGGAAAAGTTATCAGACAAGAAGCAGCGTAGATCCGGTTCTGGATCACGAATACCTGGATCGGATGATCGAAAATTATGCGGGCGGGATGGAGCTGACGAATCCGTATATTTCGCCGCTGTTTGGAAAGCTGGAAGGGCTGCCGCCTGTATACATTCAGGTCGGGGACAACGAGCTTTTACTTTCGGATTCGACGCAGCTGCACAAAAATCTCGTCAAGGCAGACGTTTCTGCCCGAATCGACATTTATAAGGGCATGTGGCATGTGTTCCAGATGTCGCCCCTCAAGAACGCCTATGACGCGATGAACAAAATTGCCGAATTTATTTTCGATATCTGCCGATAAAAAAAGGAAATCCGAAATTTTTACAGAATAAATAAAAAGTAGGACTGCAAAAGAGCAGAACCAAAGGAGCAAAAAGCATGTATTATCCGGAAGAGCTGATCGAAGAGGTCAGAACCAGAAACGATATAGTAGAGGTGATCTCCGGTTATGTGCGGCTGCAGAAAAAAGGAAGCAACTATTTCGGGCTGTGTCCGTTCCATAACGAAAAGTCGCCTTCCTTTTCCGTATCCCCCGGAAAGCAGATGTATTATTGCTTCGGCTGCGGTGCGGGCGGCAATGTGATCACCTTTTTGATGGAGTACGAAAACCAGACGTTCCCGGAAGCGGTCAGGACGCTGGCGCAGCGTGCCGGAATCGCCCTGCCGGAGGCAGACGACTCCAAAGAAGCGAGGCAGGCGGACAGCCGCCGCGCAAAGCTTTTGGAAATCAATAAGGAAGCGGCGAAATATTTCTATTACCAGCTGCGCACCGAACGGGGCAGTGTCGGGATGGAATATCTGCGCAAAAGAGAATTAAGCGACGAGACGATGAATCATTTCGGGCTGGGTTATGCGAACAAATACAGCAACGACCTGATTCAGTATCTGAAATCAAAGGGCTATTCCGAAGACCTGATCCGGGATGCAGGACTTTGCAACGTGGATGAAAAACATGGTATGTATGACAAGTTCTGGAACCGCGTCATGTTTCCGATCCAGGATATCAACCATCGCGTCATCGGGTTTGGTGGACGTGTGATGGGCGATGGGAAGCCCAAGTACTTAAACTCACCGGAAACAGAGATTTTTGATAAGAGCCGGAACCTGTACGGGTTAAATTTTGCCCGGACGAGCCGGAAAGGAAATGTGATTCTCTGTGAAGGATATATGGACGTTATCGCGATGCACCAGGCGGGCTTTACCCAGGCGGTTGCGTCACTGGGAACTGCGTTTACATCGGGGCAGGCGAGTCTGCTTCGGCGTTACGCAAATGAAATCCTGCTGTCCTATGACAGCGATGGCGCAGGCGTCAACGCGGCACTTCGGGCGATCGGAATTTTGAAGGAAGCGGGAATGACCGGACGGGTCATCAACCTGGAGCCTTACAAGGACCCGGATGAATTCATTAAGGCGCTGGGCGGAGAAGAGTTCCAGAAACGGCTGGATCATGCGGAGAACAGCTTTTTCTTTGAGCTGCGCCAGCTGCAGAAAAATTATGATTTATCAGACCCGGAACAGAAAACTGCATTTCATCGGGAAATCGCCAGAAAGCTCTGCACTTTTTCGGAAGAGGTGGAGCGGGAAAATTACATCGAAGCGGTGGCGCAGAAGTACCACATCGGCTTTGAAAACCTCCGCAGGCTGGTGGGAACCTATGCCGCCCAGACCGGGCTTGCACAGCCTGTGATCCGCCCCAAATCCGGTGTTCAGAAAAAGAACACAGCGGCGGAGGGCATCAAAAACAGCCAGAAATTATTATTGACCTGGCTGGTCGAACAGCCGCAGCTTTATCGCCAGATTTCAAAATATATTTCTCCGAAGGATTTTACGGAAGGCTTATATGAAAAGGTGGCGGACAGGCTGTTTGAGGAGCTGGAGCAGGGCAACATCAATCCGGCTTCCATTATCAGCATGTTTGAGGAGGAAGAGGATCAGCGCGAGGCGGCTTCTTTATTCCATACGAAGCTGGAGCGTCTGGAAAGCACCGCAGAACAGGAAAAGGCGCTGCACGACATCGTCTGTGCGGTCAAGCGAAACAGTTATGAAAGAGACAGCGCGCAGCTCGGGACGGACGTAGCTGCATTAAACCGCGTGATCGCGGGCAAAAAACAGCTGGAAGAGCTTGCAAAAACGCATATTTCCCTCGAATAAGGCAACAACAGGTAATACAGATACAGGAAGGATGTAGACAGACATGACAATGGATGAAAACACACGGGCAAAGTATGAGGAGAAAATAAAAACGCTTCTCGCTATGGCAAAAAAGAAAAAGAATGTGCTGGAATACCAGGAGATCAGCGACCATTTCGCAGATTTACATCTGGAAGAAGAACAGATGGATGAGATTCTGGATGCGCTGGAAAAGAGCGGTATCGACGTGCTGCGCATTACCGATGATGATGATATCCCGGATGAAGAACTGCTTTTGTCGGATGAAGACGAAGTGGACATGGAAAACCTTGATTTAAGTATTCCGGACGGCATCAGCATAGAGGATCCGGTGCGCATGTACTTAAAGGAAATCGGTAAGGTTCCGCTTCTGTCCGCAGAAGAGGAAATCGAGCTTGCAAAAAGAATGGAAAACGGCGATCAGGAAGCCAAAAAGCGTCTGGCGGAGGCCAACCTGCGTCTGGTTGTCAGCATTGCAAAGCGTTATGTGGGCCGTGGTATGCTGTTCCTGGATCTGATTCAGGAAGGTAACCTGGGTCTGATCAAAGCGGTTGAAAAATTTGATTACCGCAAAGGCTACAAGTTTTCTACCTACGCGACCTGGTGGATTCGTCAGGCGATTACGAGAGCGATTGCGGATCAGGCGAGAACGATCCGAATCCCTGTCCATATGGTAGAGACCATCAACAAGCTGATCCGCGTGAGCCGTCAGCTGCTTCAGGAGTTAGGTCGTGAACCTACCCCGGAAGAAATTTCCGAGGAGATGGGCATGCCGGTGGATCGTGTCAGAGAGATCTTAAAGATTTCTCAGGAGCCGGTATCTCTGGAAACTCCCATCGGCGAAGAGGAAGACAGCCATCTGGGCGACTTCATTCAGGACGACAACGTTCCGGTACCGGCGGAAGCGGCATCCTTTACGCTGCTTCGGGAACAGCTCGTTGAGGTTCTGGGCACGCTGACAGAGAGGGAGCAGAAGGTTCTGCGCCTGCGGTTTGGTCTGGACGATGGTCGTGCGAGAACACTGGAAGAGGTTGGCAAGGAATTTAACGTTACCAGAGAGCGTATCCGTCAGATTGAGGCAAAAGCGCTCAGAAAGCTGCGCCATCCCAGCCGCAGCCGCAAGTTAAAGGATTATCTGGACTAAGATGAAAATAGAATTATCGGAAAGAATGCAGGCGGTTTCGGCACTCGTCCCGAAAGGCCATGTCGCTGCGGACATCGGCTGCGACCACGGATTTGTTTCGATTGATCTGGTGCAGCGCAGCATTTGTCCGCACGTCTATGCGGCGGACGTCCGCAAAGGACCGCTGGATCGCGCAAAAGAGCATATCGCAGCCTGTGGCCTGAAAGATAAGATTACGGCGGTGCTGTCGGACGGATTGAAAGAGGTGCCGGTTTGTGGCAGCGGCGCGGACGGCTTCATCGCTGCCGGGATGGGCGGCAAGCTGATCGTTTCGATTCTGACGGCGGTACCGAAAAAAACAGCGCAGCTTTCCTGGTGCGTCCTTTCCCCTCAGTCAGAAATCTGGCTGGTGCGGCAGGCGCTGAGAGAGCTTCGTTTTTTTATCATCGAAGAAAACATGGTGCTGGAAGAGGGCAAGTATTACCCAATGATGCTGGCAGTCCGGGCGGGCGCAGACTGGGATGTCGAAGTGGAAAATGCGCAGCGCAAAAAACATCGGCTGGCAGAAAAACTTCTGCAGTCGGGGCTGACCGATGAGACGTGCCGGTTTGCCGGAGACTGGCTTGGCTGGCAGCTGATGGACAGCCGTAGCAAGGTACTATTTTCATTTTTGGAACATACAATCAAAACAGACGAGGCACTGATTTTGGCGCTGCCGAAGCCGGATGGTGATCGGGCGGCAGACTGCAGCGATCAGCGGATGCCTGGCGACGACGCTGCAGAGCGTATTTTAAAGCGCCGAACTGAGCTGGAGGCGCGCATACAGCTTTCTGAAAAAGTGCTGGAAGTTTTGAAAATGGAAAAGCAATAGAGCGCACGCTCCGGGAGCAGTTTCCGTTGGCGAAAGCGGAAAGGAGATCGTACAGATGCAGGAAAAAACGGTGACATATCAGGAACTTGCCGGACAGGCACAGAAAACAGAAAAGCATCAGATTGTACTTGCAATTGCAGACGGCAAAATCCGGGAGTTGTTCCAGACAGCGAAAGAGGGAGAGGAGATTTCCTTTTTGACGACGGCTGACCGGATCGGTCATGATACCTGGGTGCGCAGCGCAGTCATGCTTTTGATGAAAGCGGCATCCGATGTGGCAGGCAGCCTACAGAAGGGAAAGCTGAAAGTAGAATTTTCCATTGGAAGAGGGCTGTATTGCTCTCCACGGGATGGACAGAAGGTGGACAGTACGTTCATCGATCAGGTGCGGGAGCGGATGAGAGAGCTGGCGGCGCAAAAAATTCCGTTTGTAAAAATGACGAAAACGACGGACGATGCGATCGCCTTGTTTGAATCACAGGGAATGGCGGATAAGGTGCAGCTGTTCCGCTACCGGAGAGCTTCTTGTATCAATGTGTATGAGCTGGACGGTTATTATGATTATAATTATGGCTACATGGTGCCGGATACGGGCTATATCGACTGTTTTGACCTGTTTCCTTACCAGGACGGATTGATGCTTCTGCTTCCGGAACGGCGCGATCCGGAGCAGCTGCCTGTTTTTGAAGAGCGGAAAAAGCTTTTTAAAGCGCTGGAGGATTCGACGCGCTGGGGCGAGAAGATCGGCATTACGACGGTTGGAGATCTGAATGACAAGATCTGCGGCGGCGATCTGGCAGAGCTGATTCTGGTGCAGGAGGCGATGCAGGAGAGCCGAATTGGACGGATTGCAGAGGACATCGCAGGACGCAAAGGTGTCAAATTCGTCATGATTGCGGGACCTTCTTCTTCCGGGAAAACGACATTTTCTCATCGACTTTCCATTCAGCTAAAGACGTTTGGACTGACGCCGCATCCGATCGAGGTGGACAATTATTTTGTCAACAGAGAAAAAACGCCGCGGGACGCGGACGGCAATTACAACTTCGAGAGCCTGGATGCGATCGATACAGAGCGGTTCAACAGGGATATGTGCGAGCTGCTGGAAGGAAAGCGTATCGAGCTGCCGACGTTTAATTTCAAGACCGGCAAACGGGAATATAAAGGAAACTTTTTACAGCTCGGGGCAGACGATATTTTGGTGATCGAGGGCATTCACGGCTTAAACGATAAGATGTCTTATGCGCTGCCAAACGAGAGTAAATACAAAATTTACATCAGCGCGCTGACGAGCCTGAATGTGGATGAACATAATCGGATTTCCACGGCAGACGGAAGACTGCTGCGTCGGCTGGTGCGGGATGCCCGGACGAGAGGAACGAGCGCAGGACAGACAATTGCCCAGTGGCCGTCTGTGCGGCGCGGTGAGGAAGAGAATATTTTTCCCTTCCAGGAAAGTGCGGATGCGACGTTTAATTCTGCGTTAATTTACGAGCTCTGCGTCTTAAAAACCTATGCGGAACCGCTGCTTTACGGTATTCAGAAGGGCGATCCGGAATATTTTGAGGCAAAGCGGCTGCTCAAGTTCCTGGACTATTTCCTGGGCGTCAGCAGCGAGAATTTGCCGAAAAATTCGATTGTGCGGGAGTTTGTCGGAGGCAGCTGCTTCCGCGTCTGAAAATGGGACAAGCGTGCGGAAACGCATGAAAGCTGTGGCTGACATTGAAGCTACAGACAGAATTTCTCCTTGCCAAGCAGGGAAAATGCTGTTAAAATGGCACATGGCAAGTAAGATAAATGGTCGCGGCTGTCAGCCGTAAGGCACCCGAAAGGGGACAGGTGAGGAAAGTCCGGGCTTCACAGGGCAGGATGCCGGATAACGTCCGGTAGAGGTGACTCTAAGGATAGTGCAACAGAAATATACCGCCTGCAGATGCAGGTAAGGTTGGAAGGGCAGTGTAAGAGACTACCGCCTGGGTGGTAACACACAGGGCATATGTAAACCCCATCCGAAGCAAGACCGAATAGAAAGCAACAGATTTGCCCGATCTGCTTTCAGGTAGGTCGCTTGAGCCTGTTGGCAACAGCAGGTCTAGATAGATGATTATTCACGACATAACCCGGCTTACAGGCTGACTGGTAATTGTTTTCGACATATTACAATAGGAGATTCTCTTAATGTATAATCGTATTTGTGATTCACAAGACCCTGATTATAAGTTGAAATTTGCCAAGGCAGTTTTACAGAAGGATTTTGTGATTTTGAATGCGGAGGAACCCCTTTATGATTTCCTGGGGAAGAACTCCGCCTCTTTTTTCAATAAGCTCATAAGACCTGACTGCGAGGAAGAATTTCTTTTTGCGTGCAGCAGTATGAGTCCGGGCGATACATACAGTATTATCACGTTTCTGCGTGATAAGAATGACAATTATCATCCGGTTGACATACATATCAGCAAGTCAAGGCTGTTCGAGAATGGAGACTGGTTTTATACTGCCGACATATACAGCATAGACAGGATTGAGACTTCATTCCTGACCAGCCAGCAGAAGATGGACAAGTACAGAATGTTCATGGAAATCAGCGGTGTTGTATATATGGAATTCTGGCCTGATACAGGGAGAATAGTATTTTATGACTACATGCTCAGAAAATCACATATTCTCTATGAGAATAACATTGAGAAATGGCATGAGGATGTAAAGACATTTGCCGTTGATATTGATAATAACAGCTTTGAGATAGAACAGTGGTATGAGAGCCTTGTCAACCTTGACAGCCAGTTTAACTGTACTGTAAGGACAGGCTTTATGAATGCCAATCGTATTCCTGAGACTCTTTCAATCGATGCAAGGTATATATCGAGGCATAATGCGGATGTAATAGTCGGGATTGTAAAGAGAAGGGACATAACACAGGATGATATTCCCTACTATCTGACGGCAGCGGGCAAGGATGCCGCTACGGGACTGCTCAATAAGAGAGCACTCATTGAATACACCAATGATACGTTAGGGACTGCTTCGACCAAGAAGTATTATATGATTCTTATAGACATTGATGATTTCAAGAGTATCAATGATACACATGGTCATCTTATGGGAGATAAGGCCGTTATTGTGCTTGCGGAATCGCTTATCGAGACGCTTGATGGAAGAGGAGTTGTGTGAAGATTCGGCGGCGATGAATTTTTCGTACTTACCGAGGATATACCGGATGAACAGCAGCTAAGGCTTTTCCTGAAGGCTATGCTGTCGAAGCTGCGGTATAACGAGTCTCTCAAGCTTGGCAGCATGAGGTTCACACTGTCGATGGGCATATCACAATATCCGGAAGCAGGAAGAAAATTTGAAGATTTGTTTATGCTGGCAGACAAGGCACTGTATATTGCAAAGGATAAGGGCAAGAACAGATATATCATATACAGGCCGGAGCTTCACGATTCGGTGGATATTGTCGGAAGGCAGACAGAGTCAGGTGTTTTTCCGGCATATATAAAGACACTTAAGAAGGTGATAAAAGCACCCTATCCCATATTATTTTATGACAATCTAATAGAAATCACCATCAATAAAACTAGCGACATTTATGTTATTTATTTTGCTATATCAAAAAATACTCTTCAAAAATAAGAGTGTTAAAATGTGCTAATAATTTATACGATTACAAGTATAGTGCTAACATTGCTGCTAAGCTATATACACTTACATTATTGCAATTTGAACTTATATTTATCTAAAAATAAAAAAAACTACGAGAAAATGTTCTACCATTTCTTCATAGTCTATTTTCACAAATGGAGTCCCAGACCGGATTTGAACCGGTGGCCTTAGCCTTCGGAGGGCTACAATCTAATCCACTGATCTACTGGGACATATAGATTTATTTTATAATATAATTTAGAAAAATACATTATTTATTTGTCAGCAAATCTTCGAAAGGTTCATCATAATCAATTTTCAATTCAATATTTGGATACTTAATTTTTATTTCTTTTTCCAAAGCATCTTTTAATTTGTCTTTATTAGAAAAATAATAAGTTGTCATTTTTACATCAAAACTAAGTCTTTTCTTTTCATCGTGAGTTGTAACTCGAAAATCATGTATTGATAAATCTGGATCTATACTATTTAAAATCTTTAAAATTTCTTCTTTGTATTCTTTAGTTTCTTCATCATTAACTAATACTGGATCCATATGAATAATAGTTCTAATGCCTAATTCTTTATCGCAGCGTTTTTCAATATCATCAATTATCTCATGTATATCCATAATATTTTGTCTAGAATCAACTTCAACGTGGATAGAAGCATAAATTTTATGTGCTCCATAACAATGCATTTCCAAATCATGCATGCCTAAAACAGATGGATATTGTTTAATGATAGCGATAAATTTATCAATTATATCTTTATCAGGTTTTTCTCCTATTAAGACTTTGCTTGTTTGGTAACCAATAGAAACACCAGATTTTATGACAACTAATGAAATTACAGCACCAACAAAAGCATCAATATTTATATTTGTAAAATAAGCAATTAAAACACTTATTATTACTCCAAAAGTAGATAGCGTATCATTGAAAGAATCTGCAAAAAGTCCTTTAAATGTAATTATATTTGTAGCTTTATAAAAGCCTTTATATACGAATGCTTGAAGAACT
>ENA-OOXM01002442-OOXM01002442.1-human-gut-metagenome-genome-assembly--contig:-NODE-2442-length-11926-cov-2.403589_pt1 | contig 11926 bp, 9 predicted proteins | sample MGYA00241589_ERZ501347 | MGnify/ENA primary metagenome ERZ501347 (study PRJEB25962, sample SAMEA2042832) | human gut metagenome | biome: human gut; feature: human-associated habitat; material: faeces...
ATCGGAAGATTTTCGTCGTACAGCGGAGCAAAATGACTTTCCTTTTCTTCCAGAGTCTTTAATACTTTCTCTGCAAGCGCAATGCCGCCCTCGCCGCCCTGTGCCCAGACGTTGGACAGTGCGAACTCACAGCCCCTTTCTTCACAGAACTGCTGTACAAAATTCGTCTCTGCCTCGGTGTCGGTCAGGAAGGAGTTTAAGGTAACAACCACCGGAACGCCAAACTGCTGCAGGTTTTCGATGTGCTTCTCCAGGTTGACAATGCCCTTTTTGAGCGCGTCCAGATTTTCTGCAGACAGGTCTTCCTTTGCAATGCCGCCGTTATACTTGAGTGCACGGATCGTTGCAACCAAAACGACTGCATCCGGCTTTAAGCCAGCCATCCGGCATTTGATATCGAAAAACTTCTCTGCGCCGAGGTCTGCACCAAAGCCGGCCTCTGTGATCGTATAATCCGCCATTTTCAGGGCTGCCTTTGTTGCACGGACAGAGTTACAGCCGTGTGCGATATTGGCAAAGGGTCCGCCGTGGACGATCGCCGGGGTATGCTCGAGCGTCTGGATCAGATTGGGCTTTAACGCGTCCTTCAGCAGGGCTGCCATTGCGCCAACCGCCTTTAAATCAGCTGCAGTCACCGGCTCTCCCTGATAGTTATAGGCAACGACGATTTTTGCCAGACGCGCCTTTAAATCATCCATGTCATCTGCCAGGCAGAGGATCGCCATAATCTCAGAAGCGACGGTGATCACGAAATGGTCTTCCCGGACAACGCCGTCCGCTTTTGCACCGAGACCGACAACGATATTTCTCAGCACGCGGTCGTTCATATCCTCGCATCGTTTCCATAAGATCTGTCTGGAGTCGATCCCAAGCGCATTGCCCTGCTGGATATGGTTGTCTAAAAGCGCCGCCAGAAGGTTATTTGCAGAAGTAATCGCATGAAAATCCCCGGTAAAATGCAGGTTTAAGTCTTCCATCGGAACGACCTGCGCATAACCGCCGCCGGCTGCTCCGCCCTTAATGCCAAAACAAGGGCCAAGAGAAGGCTCACGCAGCGCAATCACCGCTTTTTTGCCCATTTTTGCAAATGCCTCGCCCAGTCCGACGCTGGTCGTTGTCTTGCCCTCCCCGGCAGGGGTCGGATTGATTGCTGTCACTAAAATCAGTTTTCCGTCTTTGCGGTCTTCGATGGATTTTAAATATTCGTCGGAAAGCTTCGCTTTATATTTGCCATAAAGCTCCAGATCGTCTTCCGGAATATCCAGATGCTCGGCCACTTTCTGAATCGGCCATAAAACAGCTTCCTGTGCGATTTCGATATCTGATTTCATCTATTCATTCTCCTTTGCCTGTGTTTGACATGTTCTATGCTTTTGTATGCTGATATCAGAGGATTTCCTCTACCAGCTGTTCAAACTCTGTTTCGGTCATCAGTACCTTACGGGGCTTGGTACCCTCTTCTTCACCGACGACACCGACCTCCGCCAGCTGATCCATAAGCCGGGCGGCGCGGTTAAAGCCGATCTTAAAGACTCTCTGCAGCATACCGATCGATGCTTTGTCCTTTTCGATAATAAAGCGTCCCGCATCTGCAAAGTAGGCATCATATTCCGGTCCGGATGAGCCGGATGTAGCACTGCCCGAAGAGGTTCCGATGGATTTCATCTTTTCCTCAATTTCATTGCTGGCATCGTAAACATTACCGATGTTCTGATTTTTTAAGAAATCCACGACATCAGACACTTCATTATCCGAAACGAATGCACCCTGCACCCGGACAGGCTTGGAATAGCCCTGTGGGTAAAAGAGCATATCGCCCTTTCCGAGCAGCTTCTCTGCTCCGTTCATATCCAGAATGGTACGGGAATCGACGCCGCTGGAGACCGCAAATGCGACACGGCTCGGCATGTTCGCCTTAATCAGTCCCGTGATGACATCGACGGAGGGGCGCTGAGTCGCAATGATCAGATGGATGCCTGCCGCTCTTGCAAGCTGTGCCAGCCGGCAGATCGCTTCTTCCACCTCTCCCGGCGCGACCATCATCAGGTCGGCAAGCTCATCCACGATAATGACGATCTGCGGAAGGTCGTTGGGTATGCCCTCTTCTCCCTTTTGTCTTCGTTCTTCGAGCTTCTTATTATATCCTTTTAAGTCGCGGACATTGCTGTCTGCAAATTTCTGATACCGGTCGGTCATTTCCGCAACGCCCCACTGCAGCGCAGCCGACGCTTTTTTCGGATCGGTTACGACAGGAATTAACAGGTGCGGAATGCCATTGTACACACTCAGCTCTACGACCTTGGGGTCGACGAGGATCAGTTTGACTTCCGAAGGCTTTGCCTTATATAAAATGCTCATAATCAGCGTATTGATGCAGACGGATTTCCCGGAACCGGTGGATCCTGCAATCAGCATATGCGGCATCTTGGCAATGTCGGATACGACCACCTTGCCGGCGATATCCTTGCCGACCGCAAAAGCAATTTTGGACGGGAAGTTCGAAAACGCATCCGTTTCCAGAAGCTCCCGCAGTCCGACTGCCATCGTCTCTTTGTTCGGAACCTCGATACCGATTGCAGCCTTGCCGGGAATCGGTGCTTCAATTCGGATATCTGTCGCAGCGAGGTTTAGCTTGATATCATCCGCCAGACTTAGAATCTTGCTGACTTTTACGCCATGATCGGGCTGCAGCTCATATCGGGTTACGGTAGGTCCCTGGCTGATATCTGTAACAGTGACCTTTACGCCGAAGGTCTGCAGCGTATCCTCGAGGTGCTTCGCCGTTTCTCTCAGCTCGCACTCGCTGTCCATATTATTGGCGTTGTTGCTTTTATGTAGCAGCGACAGCGGCGGATAATGGTATACGACAGGCTTTGGTGGCTGTTGCGCCGCCTGCTTTTCCTGTTCTTTCTGTTTCTTAGCAAGCTCCTGACCAACGACAGTGGCTTCTGCGGCGGTCTGCGGTGCTTTGGGAGGCACAGCTTTGGGGCGCGGCACTCCGGTACTTTGCAGGTTTTGTGCCGGAAGCACAGTCGGCTCCCCGGCAGTGTCCTTGTTGTCATCCCCTGGAAGCTCAGACGGCACAGCATCGTATATGTCCGAATCCGACTGCTCCAATTCCTGTACAGGAGCAAGCTTCTGTGATGCACAGGCAGGCTGTGTATCCATATGCAAGGTAACCTCCGGTGCAGAAGTTTCCACCCTGGATTCCAGTGGTACAAATGCTTCTGTCTGCTGCGGCTGTTTCGGTTCCAGGTAGTGAACCTCTTTCATATCCTGATAAACATCCGCCTGCGGCTGGCTGGTCACAGGGTCCTGCATTCCCGATAAAAATGCATCCGCCGGTTCTGCGGTGTTGTCCTGTGGTACAGGAGTTGTGTCACTGTCATTGTTCAAATATGCGGAGTGAATCCGCACATGGCTCATGAAAGCTGAGCCGGACGCATCCGCTGCAGCCGCAGGAATGCTCTCTTCTGCTGTGATGATCGGTGATGTCGCTAAAACAGCTGCCCCACTCGCAACCGCTGCATCGGGAAACGTTTCATTCCTGCGGTCTGCATCGAGGTTGACACTTACCGGTCTGACGGTATACTGCTCCGTCACCTGACCGGGATTTTCTGTTATGGTGATTTCGTGCATGTCCTCGCGACGGCCGACAGATGCCTTGCGCAGCGTCGTGTCCGCCATAATGCCCGTGTTTTTTTTCTCCATCCGGAAGATCTGATCTGCATCCTGACGTGCCTGAGCCTCTTCCTTACGGCGTTGTTTGGCTTCGCGCTGCTGCTCTGCGTTAAGCTGCTTCTGGTGGGCGAGCTGTTTTCTTTCTTTTTCGCGGGCGAGTTCTTCTTCTCTGCGTTTCTCGGAACGTTCTTCGTTTTCCTGGTGGAGACGTTTGCTGCGCTCTTCGGTTGCCTGTCGGCGCTGTTCATAGCGCTCTTCGCTCTCTTTCCGGCGTCTTTCGCTGCGCTCGCGGTATCTCTGCGCATCGGACCGTGCCGTCTCATAGACATATCTGCCAGAAGTCTTTACACCGTTCACAAACGAACGCTCTGTGATAATAACTGTGCAGATAATCACCAACACCAACAAAAGCAGTACTGTGCCGACCATGCCAAGAAGCCGGTGCAGCCCCCAGGCAAGGGAGCCGGATATGACACCGCCGCCCAGCCGCTTTTTGGCGCTTTCCAGATACAGCTCCCGGATCGAATAATCCATCGACAGCGTCCCCCCCTGAAACAGGAGCGAGCAGACTACACCAAGCAGAAAAAACAGAATGATTCCCGCCGTCAGCTTCATGGACGCGATCCGATTTCCCTGATTGGAAATGCCAAACGCGATTGCAATAAAGGCAAGTACCGGCAGTGCATATGCCATCGTGCCGAAAATACCGAACATTACGCGGCTGATCTGATTGCCGATGACACCGATCACGCCGAAATTGCATAAAAATAGCAATATTGTGAGTGCTAATACGCCGATCAGGATAATTTCGCTTGTAATCGCGCTTTGTGCCTGAAGTTCAGCTGCACTCGGTTTTCTGGTTGTTTTTTGTTTTCCACCCTTTGCGCCGCCTCTGCCTGTTTTCGCAGGGGTCTTTTTCCTTCCTTTCGACGCAGTTGATGCCATAATCATCCCTCCAACTGACCTGCCTTTTTTCTACATCTGCAAAATGGATTTTTAAATTAGCATAAGCAGAAAAAGACTAGATCAATTTAGTATATCACTTAATTTTCTTCTTGTCACTATTGCTGTTTTTCTTTTTCATCCGACCTGCCCGATAGCCGTCTGCCAGCTCATGAAGCTTCTGCACTGCCTCGCGAATACCGCCGACGGAAGAAATGATCCCTTCATACACCGCCTGCTCTCCGACAAGAATCGTCCCGAGGTCACGGCTCAACATCCCCTGTCTGATCATCATCTCTTCCATCCGCTGCTTGGAAACACTGCAATGGCTGCAGACAAAACCGGTGATCCGATCCTGAATCTGCCGGAAATAATCATAGGTCTGCTGTGCGCCGATCACCGTCCCGTTCATGCGAACCGGATGGATTACCATTGTCCCGGACGGCACAATGTAGGAATAATCCGTGCTCACCGCGATCGGGACGCCAATGGAATGACTGCCGCCCAGCACAAGGGAAACGGTCGGCTTGCTCAAAGAAGCGATCATCTCTGCAATCGCAAGCCCCGCTTCAACATCGCCGCCCATCGTATTTAGCAAAACAAGCAGACCACTAATATTCTTACTGTCCTCTATCGCCGCCAGCTGCGGTAGAATATGTTCATATTTTGTCGTTTTGGAGCTGCTTCCGAGGTTGTCATGCCCCTCAATTTCCCCGATGATCGTCAGCAGATGGATCGAGGTTTCTTCCTTATTATCTGTAAGCGTTAACTGACCGGTCTGCTCGATTCGCTCGTCCCGGTGCATTTCCTGTTCTTCTTTTTTTCCCATAAAAAATCACTCCCGCATTTCTTTTTCAAAAAGGATGTGCAGGAGTGATTTATTTTATACATCAAAATCATCGTTATCCGCAACCGGAATTTCATAAAACATAAGATCCGGCGACGGTTCAAAAGCGTAATTCATTTCTTTGCGGACATGTCGTTTGGGAACGGGAAGCGGGTTATCCAGATATTCTCCCGGCGCAGGCTTTGGTGGTTCCTTTGGCGCTTTCTCAAAAAGCGCAGACTCCCCCTCCTGCCTGAACTCAGCTGCCGGTATGGTATTCTGTGAAGCGTGTTTCTTCTTTTTCCCCCAACTCATGCTTCGCCCTCACTGTGCAAAAAAACTCTTTCCCATAGGATCAAAACGCAATACGAGGATTTTAGAGTGCCTGTTCCAGATCCGCGATGATATCGTTTACATTTTCAATACCGACGGAAAGACGGATCAGATCGGGCGCTACGCCGGCCTCTTTTAACTGCTCGTCGTTCATCTGACGGTGCGTATGGCTGGCAGGATGCAGAATGCTGGTGCGGGAATCCGCCACATGGGTAACAATAGCTGCAAGCTTTAACTTATCCATCATTTCTTCCGCCGCCTTGCGTCCGCCTTTTAAGCCAAAGGAAATGACGCCGCAGGTGCCGTTCGGCATGTATTTCTGTGCCAGCTCATAATATTTGCTGCTCTTTAAGCCGGGGTAGTTGACCCATGCAACCTTCTCGTTCGCTTCCAGAAATTCCGCAACCTTCTGCGCATTGTAGCAGTGGCGTTCCATCCGAAGCGGCAGCGTCTCCAGACCGACATTCAGCAGAAACGCGTTCTGAGGAGACTGTACCGCGCCGAGATCGCGCATCAGCTGGGAGGTTGCCTTGGTTATGTATGCCGCCTTGCCGAATTTTTCGGTATAAACTACACCGTGATAGGATTCATCCGGTGCGCAGAGTCCCGGAAACTTATCCGGGTATGCAGACCAGTCGAAATTGCCGGAATCTACGATCGCACCGCCCAGCGCCATCGCATGACCGTCCATATATTTGGTGGTGGAATGCGTTACGATATCGACACCCCATTTGAACGGATTGCAGTTGATCGGGGTAGGGAACGTGTTGTCAACGATTAACGGCACATGATGCGCATGTGCTGCACGGGCGAATTTTTCAAAATCCAGCACAACCAGCGCAGGATTTGCCAGAGATTCCGCCATGACGCATTTGGTATTGGGCTGGAACGCCTTGCAGATCGTATCGTAATCTGCATCCGGGTCTACGACAGTACAGGATACGCCCATTTTTTTCATGGTAACCGCCAGCAAATTGAAAGTTCCGCCGTATACGGTGGACGACAATACGACATGGTCGCCCGCCTCGCAGATATTGAAAACGGCATAGTAGTTTGCCGCCTGTCCGGAACCGGTCAGCATCGCTGCTGCACCGCCCTCCAGTTCACAGATTTTCTGTGCGACACAGTCGTTGGTCGGATTTGCCAGACGGCTGTAAAAATATCCGGATTCCTCCAGATCAAAAAGTCTGCCCATCTGCTCAGAGGATTCATATTTAAACGTCGTACTCTGATAAATCGGGAGCACTCTCGGTTCTCCGTTCTTCGGCTTCCAGCCAGACTGTATACAGATCGTTTCCTTTGCGTATGCCATAGTATCCTCTTACCTCTTTGTCTTTCCGACAAAAATCCGGTCTTTTGTCCGTTTTATTCTTCGTCCCAGTTGTGATATACTGCCTGAACGTCGTCATCCTCGTCCAGCAGATCCAGGGTACGCTGCAGTCCCTTTAATGCAGTCTCGTCTGTTACCTTGACATAGTTCTGAGGAATCATGGTAACATCTGCGGATGCCATCGGAATACCTGCCTTCTCCAGCGCTTCGCGCACTTCTTCAAAAGTATCGGGATCGGTCAGAATTTCGAAGCTGTCCTCTTCCTCGCTGAAATCCTCTGCGCCTGCATCCAGAGCGGTCATCATCAGATCGTCCGCTTCCATATCGCATTCTTCTTTATCGATGATGATCTGCCCCTTCTTATCGAACATAAAGGATACACAGCCAGGTGTGCCAATGTTGCCGTTGCCCTTTGTGAACGCGCTTCTGACGTTGGCAGCGGTACGGTTCTTGTTATCGGTCAGGGCATCGACGATGATTGCGATTCCGCCGGGGCCATAGCCTTCGTAAGTAATATATTCGTAATTAACGTTGCCGACGTCGCCGGCAGCCTTCTTAATTCCTCGTTCAATGGTGTCGTTAGGCATGTTGTTGGATTTTGCCTTTGCAACGACCTGTGCCAGCTTGAAGTTGTTCGCAGGGTCAGGACCACCCTCTTTTACGGCAACTGCAATTTCTCTTCCGAGAATGGTGAAAATTTTTCCCTTTGCAGCGTCATTTTTTTCTTTTTTATGCTTGATGTTTGCAAATTTTGAATGTCCGGACATTTCTTTTCTCCTTTATCTAACGTATTTCTAGTTCTTTATCATAGCATTTTGGCTGGAAAACGTCAAGAAAACATCTGCTTTGTACGGTTTCTTTATGTATCCAGCGAAAGGCTGACCTTCAAGGCAGAGTTTACGCGGTTCATCACCCGCGCATCCAGATGGCATACTTTGTCTTTCAGCCTCTTTTTATCTATTGTGCGGAGCTGTTCCAGTAAAATTACGGAATCCTTTTCGATTTCATATTCCCCGGAAAAAATTTCGATATGGGTCGGAAGCTTTGTTTTATTCATCCTGGAAGTAATCGCCGCACAGATCACAGTCGGGCTGTAACGGTTGCCGATATCGTTCTGGATAATCAGCACCGGGCGGACACCTCCCTGTTCCGATCCGACCACGGGTCTTAAATCTGCATAATAAATATCTCCGCGCTTCACTCTTTTTTCTTCCTTTCCTGTTTTTTTACCTCAGGACAAGTATTGGCTGCTTTCTCAGCGCGTATACCATTCTTTAAAAAAAGAGTTTCTCTTCGTGAAAATAATCCCGCGTACAGACGATTTTTCCGCCTTTTTCATAGACGCGTGGAATCCGCTTTCCGAGGCAGCACGCAGTTTCGTAGTTAAATCTGCCGGAGCGGTCGCCGATTTCTTCCATTGTAATCGTTTCGATGCCGTCTGTGCCGATGAGCGTTGCGACATCCCCTACCTTTGCCTCAGGAATCTTTGTCACGTCGACCATGAACTGATCCATGCAGACGCGTCCCAGGATCCTTGCGCGCTTTCCGGCAATCAGAACATCGCCCTTGTTGGAAAGTCCGCGCGGATAGCCGTCCGCATAACCCACCGGAATCGTCGCCACACGCATAGGATTCGCTGTACAGAACGTCCCGCCGTAGCTGATTTCCTGCCCTGCATCCAGCTCTTTGATATAAGCGATACGGCTCTTTAAAGACAGGAGCGGTTCTAACACGATGCCGTCGCGTTTGACTTCATCTGACGGCCACATGCCATAGAGAATGATTCCGGCGCGCACCGCATCCATGTGCATGTTGGGCAGCTCCAGGATGGACGCACTGTTGGAGCAATGCCGCAGCGGGATTTTCAGGGAAAGTTCCTTTTCCACACGATCGGTAAAGCTCGAAAATTTTTCATACTGCACATTCGTTCTGGATTTATCTGCTTCATCCGCTGTCGCAAAATGGGTAAAAATTCCATCAATGGAAAGATTTGGACACTGCATCGCGCGTGCGACAAAGGATAGTCCCTCATCGTCCGGGCGGATGCCGATTCTCGACATACCGGTGTCTACCGCGATGTGAACATGCATTTTTTTGCCGGCTTTTTGGGCAGCACGGTTCATATCCTCCAACATCTGATCGGTGAAAACCGTCGCATGGACACCCCGAAGTGCCATTTCCTCATAAGCCTCCGGAAAGGTATAGCCGAGCACCATCGCGGGCTTTTTGATTCCGGCATCTGCCAGCAATACTGCCTCTTCCTCCGTTGCCACCGCGTAGCCGATGACTTCCGGGATTTCATCCATTTCCCGCGCCAGCATCACCGCGCCGTGTCCGTAACCGTCCGCTTTGATGACCGCGATGATTCCAGCATCATTTTTCCGACAGGCTGCAATCTGGCGCAGATTGTCGTGCAGCGCGTCCAAATTTACGCAAGCCCACACTCTTCTATATGGATTTTTGATCATTTCCTCACACATAATTTTTCTCCTGCTTCACAAGTACCGCCCAGACCGCTTCCGCGATATCATTGGAGGTCATACTGTATTCGCCCTTTGTATGGGCTGCCAAGTCGCCTGCCAGACCGTGCAGATAGACGCCGATACACAGCGCCCAGAACGGATCGTCGATCGTCGAAAGCAGTGCCGTCACAATTCCGGTCAGTACGTCCCCGCTCCCGGCCACCGCCATGCCGCTGTTGCCGCTGCGATTGATATAAATGCTGCCGTCCGGCGAAGCTGCAATGCTTCTCGCACCCTTACACAGAACAGCTGCCTGCAAACGATTCGCCCACTTTTTTGCATAGAACACGGGCTGCTTTAAAATTTCTTCAATCGCGCAGCCCTCCAGCCGGGCAAGCTCCCCGGGATGCGGCGTTAAAATCAGCTTCCGGCGCGTCGCCGGATTCTGCTGGTGTTCAATCAGCTCCTGTAAAAGTGCTTCGTCCTTTGCGATAAGATTGATTGCATCCGCATCCAGCACAAGCGGCTGCAAGGTCTGCTGCAGCACAAACAAAAGCTCTTTCCGGGCGCGATCAGATAAGGATAGCCCGGGACCTGCGCCGATCACATCCGCCCAGCTGGCGGATGCTTCCACAGAATCTGCGGTCATTGCCTCCGGAAGCGCCGTCTGAATCACCGGATGTATCAATGTCGGGCAGGAAAGCTTTACCATGCCGCTTCCTGCATAAAACGCACTCCGACCGCACAGAATCGCCGCTCCCGCCATAGCTTCACTGCCCGCAAGCAGCAGCACTTTTCCAAACGTGCCCTTATTTCCATCCTCAGGGCGTGCCGGAAGCAGCTCTGTCACCGGTGCAGTAAATGTAAAGGCTTCCGGCGTCTGATCCAAAAATCCATCCTCAGTGATGCCGATCTGTGTGCAGATCACTTTTCCGGTATAGTTGCAGCCCGGATAGAACAAAAGCCCGCGCTTCCAGAAGCCGAACGTGACTGTCACGTCTGCCCGGACAGCGCAGCCAAGCACCGCCCCGGTATCCGTTTCGATTCCGGAGGGAAGATCCACCGCAAGCACAAAGGCATCCTGCGCGTTGATCCATTCGATTGCTTCCCGATAAATTCCTTCTGCCGGACGGCACAGACCGATTCCAAACAAAGCATCTACAATAATATCATATTCTCCATCCGGGATTGTGTCACAGATAACGGCGCCGTAAGCCTTTGCCGCATGCAGCTGCAGCTTTAAAAGTTCGCCCGCTTTTTCTTCACTGGACGTCAGATAAAAGGAAACATCATATCCTTCCTGCAAAAGAAGTCTGCCAATTGCGATACCATCCGCCCCGTTATTGCCTCCGCCCGCTGCAATCAGGACGCGCCGTTTTGGATGTAAGCCAAGCTGTCCTGCCTGCTCTTCCAGCTTTTTTTGACGTGACACAATCACATCAACACAGGAAAGCGCAGCCCGTTCCATCAAAACGACGGACGGGACACCGAAAATCTCAGAAGTATTGCTGTCGCAGCGTTTCATTTCTGCCGCAGTTAAAAGCCAGCAGACAACTGGATGGCCAGAGCCCGACGCTGGCAAAACGCATTTATTCATTCGTTTTCCTGCTCTCCTTTTCGTAACGCTCAAGCATATAAGATAGCTTCATCAGGCTGTCGGACAAATGGACGTTCTCAACCTGCACTTCTTTTGGCACCTTCAAATCCACATGTGCAAAATTCCAGATCGCCTTGATCCCGACGGAAACAAGACGATCTGCGACTTCCTCCGCGCTGTTTTTGGGAATCGTCAAAACCGCGATATCTACATTGTTCTGCTCAACAAAATCCGCTACCTCTTCCATCGGACGTACCTCGATGCCTCGGATTTTACGCCCGTACAACGCCGGATTATTATCAAAGACCCCGGTGAAAATAAAGCCGCGCCGTTCAAAATTCATATAATTGGCAAGCGCCTGTCCGAGGTTGCCTGCCCCTACAATAATCAGGTGGTGGGTTTTATCCAACCCCAGAATCCTGCCGATTTCCTGATACAGATATTCAACGTTGTAGCCGTAGCCCTGCTGCCCGAACCCGCCAAAGTTGTTGAAATCCTGTCGGATCTGAGATGCCGTCACATTCATGATGCCGGACAGCTCCTGTGAGGAAATCCGTTCCACACCTTCGTCTTTTAATTCTCCCAGAAAGCGGAAATATCTGGGAAGCCTGCCGATTACAGCCTGTGAAATTTCCTTCTCTGCCACTTCGTATGCCTCCTTCGTCCGCTGTCAGATACTGTTTTCCATTCGTAACTGTTCAGTAACCTCACAGTTACGTGCAAAAATCCATTCAAAATCGGCTATGCCGATAGGA
>ENA-OOXM01002449-OOXM01002449.1-human-gut-metagenome-genome-assembly--contig:-NODE-2449-length-11873-cov-2.306312_pt1 | contig 11873 bp, 6 predicted proteins | sample MGYA00241589_ERZ501347 | MGnify/ENA primary metagenome ERZ501347 (study PRJEB25962, sample SAMEA2042832) | human gut metagenome | biome: human gut; feature: human-associated habitat; material: faeces...
ATCCTGCACGTTAGTCATTTCCCACATGAGGTAGAGGTTGTCGTCATCGTAGGCGCCATACAACGCATACAGATCGATCGGAACCTCATACATGGAATTCGGGCGGTACACGCGCGGGTCGTCGTTGGCGGCGCCCTGCGCGATCAGCATGGAGCTGTCCCAGTCAGCGATGCTCGCGTCCTTTCCGGCGTTGAAGTTGATGGTCTTCTTGACGCCCATGCCCACCTTGTTGGTACTGTACTGCGCGGCAAGGTTCTGCTTCGGGACCTCCACCTTCTTCACGGTCACGGAAGCGCTCAGCGCCTGACCCTTCTTAACCTTCTTGCCATCCTTGGCGGCGGTGCCGGTCACCTTGACGGTAGCGGTCTCGCCGATGGAAAGAGTTTTACCAACGGAAATGACCTTTCCGTCAGTGAAGGAGCCGCTCTCGCCCTCGGTGGTGGTGTACTTCAGATTGTCGGCATCCTGCGCGCGCAACGTGACCTTGACATTGTCGGAAGAGAATTCCTTGGAAGCCGCTTCCACGGACACGTTCGGATCGGATTCGCCCTTCACGTAGAAGACGCTGACCGCGCCGCCCTTGGCGGTACCGGAAACGATCTTATGGTTGGAGACCACAAGCTGGCCGCCATTGACCTCATCCGGGTAGGTGCCATCGTCAAGTGTGGTTTCCATGCCGGAAAGGCTCTTGTCGCCACCCATGTTGGCAATGACCACACCATCGTTCTGAATGCCATCAGACGTGGAGCGCTCAATCATCAGGCAGGACTTGTCGCCGCAGTTCTGCAGGTTCTCGCCCTTGCCATCCATGGCGTTACGGAAGTGGTTGACTGCCGCGACGGACTTGTTCTTCCACATGTCGTCACCGGCGTCACCCAGCTGGGACTGCTCGGCGAACTGCGGGTTGGTGCCGCCAGAGCCCTTCGGACGGTTGAAGTACAGCGGAGCGCCGGCCCTACGGGAACCAACGACCGCCCAGCCCATCATGATCTGATAGTCGGTGAGGCCGGTGGATTCCTTGTCGCCGTTGGCGTAGTTATCGTGGGACTCAACCCAGGTGACCAGCTGGTCTTCGCTTGCGCCGCCGGTATCGATGTTCTTCACCATCTTGACGTCAAGGTTGTTCGAGCCGACAGCGGCGCGAATGGTCTTGCCGTAGTTGGAAGCGGTGTTGCCGCCGCCATCGGAGGAATTGTCGCGGAACATGTTGGCGTATGCCTTGTAGTCAAGGCCGGAATCGCCCTGCAGCACCTCGCCGTACTGGAACTGGGAGCCGTTCTTCAGAATGGTGTTCCAGTAGTTCGACTGCTTATTGTCGAAGACTTCGGTCGGCAGCTCGACGTGCTTTGCCGCATCGTAGCGGAAGCCGTCAACGCCGTCCGCCACAGCGGTCTTCAGGAACTTCTGCATACGATCGGCAACAGCCTGGTTCTGCGTATTCAGATCCCACAGGCCAAGCAGGTGGCACTGCGTCACCTTGTAACGGTTGGAATAATCGTTGATTTCACCGTTGGGGCCGTCGCAGCCGGTACGCTTGTGGAAGTACTCCTTGTTCTGCCAATCGGGGTCGATGGCGTTCCAATCGGAGGTGAAGTGGTTGGCGACCACATCCACGATCACACGCACACCATACTTATGGGCGGTGGCGGTCATTTCCTTCAGGTCAGCCTCGGTGCCGACCACGAAGTTGCCGATGGAGGTGTTCGCCGGCTGGTACACGTAGTACCAGTTCTCGGTGAACTTCTTGCCGTTGGCGGCGACTTCCTTGATCTTGCTCATAGGCTCGGTCTGCACGGAAGTGTAGCCCGCCGCGGCGATCTCAGGCATGTGCTGCGTGATGGTCTTGAACGACCACATCCATGCGTGCAGGATGGCGCCGTTCTTCATGTGCTTGGTCAGACCGTACTGGTTACGGGCCGCTTCGAAAGAAGAATTTCCGATGGTGTCCTGGTAGCTGTCACGATCGGCGGCAAGTGCGGTGGATGCCACACCCATACCGCCGAACAGCGTGGCGACCGCCACTGTTCCCGCTGCGACCTTCTTCCAGGTCTTGACGGCGCGTGCTTTACGGGCCGCGCGTCTGCGCTCCGCACGAGTCATCAGCTCAGGCTGATTCTCATGAGGAGGCTCTTTTCTGGTGAGTGCGTTCGCCATACCCGCGAACGTATGAGTGCTAAGTCGCACCTTACCCTCCCTGCTTCCTTGCATCTAACTTTGACAACGTTTGCCACTAGCAGACGTTGCGTCAAAAATACCACATTTTTCCTTTGAAAAATGAGTGATTTTTATTGAAAAATGGCGGTTAAAACGCAATTGTTTTCTGCTCTGTTGCAAACGCTGTCAGCAACAGATACACTCATACCAGCACCCCGTAGCACCCACTATCGTTGCAAATTCACATATGCAAACGTTTCAGAAAATTTTCCAACCAATACCACCTTGCGACGCAAAGCACCCTCGCCCCATCCCACGCCACCGACAGCCCACCCCCAACAATCCTGAAATTAATCTTTCAAGAGATGCTCAAAAAGGGCTTCTTTACCTCTTATGGCATGCAACATGCCAATCAAATCAAAATATCAATAATAAAAAATGGGTGAATATCACAAACACGCTCGGACTCAAAAAAATAGAGTAGGGCCAAGCTATGGTGAATCAATCCATGGACCTAAAAGAATTATCAGGCAACGATTTGGGAGCGGATGGGGGCGGGGGTTACCGTACGGTGCTTGCGCATGCTTTTCAGGATTTTACGGATCGCACCGTTCGTCTGTTCGGCGGCGACGCAGAACATGCTGAATTCGCGGCCATGCGGGTCGGCGATGTCCTTCGGCTGGGGAATCATCGGACGAATCATCGAGGACTTCTTGATTACCGACTGAAGACGTTCCTGGATGGTCAGTCCGGCAATCATATTGTTGCGAGCGCAGTAATCGCACATATTCGCGAAATCGTCAAGCAGGAACGTGTATCGTACGGCGGCTGGCGCCAACGTGACGATTTCCTTGCGCTGCTGCTTTTCGAAGCAGAGGATCAGGTCGGCTTCGTCGGCCATCTGTCGGGTCAGTCGTCGGGAACGGAAACCGCTCGACTCAATGCCGACGCTTTGCATAAGGCGGCCGCTCGACGGATCGATCGGATGCATCGGCAAACCACGCGTGCCGGCGCTTGACACCTGCACGGTGGTGCCGTTCAGATAGTGGGTCATCAGAAGCTCGCCCATAGGGGAACGGCAAATGTTGCCCGTGCAGACGAACATGATGTGCATGCCTAAACCCCTTAACCGTTCTTCCAACGTTTCGTGTTGCGGTTTTGCGAAATCCACCATGGCTTCCGCAACCCGCCAAACGGAAATTTTAGCGCGAGGCGTTCCCCGCATGCGGCAAATCGTCCAATACGCGCAGAATCATTGCAGAAATTCGGCGCGGGCGGTGGCGGTCAGCGAATAGCGGATCGGGCGGGAGCCGTGGAACTCGAGCAGGTTCCTGTTCACCAGTTCCGCGAGCGCGGTGTTGGTCTTCCGCTCCCCCACGCCAAGCCATTCGCGCATTAGGCGGCGCGATATGGGTTTCGGAGCATCGTCGAAAAGCTCCTCCTGCAGCAGGAAGTACAGCATGTTCCGCTGCAGTTCCGTAATGCCCTGCGTTCGCGCATAATGTTCAAGCCTCTTCCGCGCGGTGTCAAGCAGGGTTTTCTTCTCGCCGAGCACAGAGATGATGTTCTTCTGGGCGGTGGCGATAAAACGGATCATCCGATATGAGAACAGCGAGACGTCAGAACAGTTCAGCGGATGCTGCGCATCATCAAACGCCTTGTAATACCGGCCTTTTGCGTCGGCGATAACCGGACTCAGGCTGATCGCCGTCGGTATGGACAGGTGCTTGCTCAGCTGCAGAGCAAGCAGGAACCGGCCCGTCCTGCCATTGCCGTCATAGAACGGGTGAATGCATTCGAAGGCGTAATGGCACATCACAGCCCGCAGCAGCGGAGGAATCGCCTCATCCGAAAGCAACGCCAGCCATTTGGTCAATTGCACTTGGATTTCCGATTCCGGCCATGCGCCTTGATGAATCTCCCGGTCAAAGCCGTCACACACAGAGACTTGCTTGGCTCTGAATACCATTCCGTCAGGCTTGTCTTCCTCCCGTAGTTCCCCAGCCATCACCTGATCGTAAATATTACGTATGTCATGCAACGTTTTCGGTAGTTCCAACGTTGCGGAATTTTCGCCGGAGAGTCCGAGAAAGAGTTTGGCAAGCTCACTCAACCGCTTGTGCGGCCCGTCCGCGACCGCCGCATCCAACGCGTCTGAGATTTCCTTGCGCGTGGTGTGCACGGCTTCTATGGAGTTCGTGCTCTGCATTTCCGCGCCGATGAGTTCCATCAGATACGCCCTGCGGGCAATCGGCGGCAATGCGGCCCACAGCGATTCGACCTGCACTTCCATGCCACGGACCGAATCCATGACGTTCAACAGTTCCCTGAACGCCACGGCGAACATCTCATGACCTTCGAATTCAATACCTGACCGGTATGTTGAATAGCCGTTGAGTCTTTTTTGGTATTCCTCCTCAGCCGCATCCTTCGGCTTGGCCGTGGATGATGACATTGCCAATGTCTGCCGTATGCTTTTGTACTCCATAACCATCATCCTTATAACCGTCATTTGTGCAGAATATGCAGGTTCGGGGTGAATATAGACTATTCCTATACCTACATAATGTCAAAAATGTCGATATAGCAGCAGGCGTGTTTGCGGCTATTGGTACGTTGAGGGGCATATGTGGGGATACGTGCGGATATGTTTGCTATGCGCAGATATGTTCAAGCGCAGATTAGGTGCGGGTCAGGCGACTTCGAGCGTGGCGAGGAGAGCGCGGTGGTCGGAGCCGGCGATGTACTTGGTTTCCAGATCGCCCACGTTCACGCCCTTGTCGTGCACGATATGGTCGATTTCGGCGATCGGCATCATGGCCGGGTACGTCATGTGCAGGCCTTCGCCCGCCTGCTGGCCGGAATCCAGGAAGCGGCTGCCGAGCAGGTATCGGAAGCTGGCGTGGTCCCATGTGGAGTTGAAATCGCCCATCAGCACGTACAGATTGTCGTAATGCTGCAGTTGGGCGAGCGAGTCGAGACTACGGTTCCACAGACCTTGGTTGCGGGGGCGCGGCGAGAACGGGTGGACGGAGCCGAAGCGCACCTTGCTGCCGCCGAAATCGATCGTCGCGGCGGAAACGCTGCTTGATTCCACGGGAATGAGGTTCTGTTTGGCGTTTTCCATCGGCGCGGCGCTGTACAGCACGTTCACACCGCCGTTGTCATGCCACGTTTGCTGCGCGGCCACGGAATACGGCAGATAATTGGCGATTCCGGCGCTGTTGAGCCGGTTGAGCAGATCCCATGACACTTCCTGCAGCGCGAGCACTTCCACATGCTCGTTTTTGACGATTTCGACGATCCGATTGGCGTCGGCATGCCCTTCCTTGGTGTTGAAGGTCATGATGCGGGCGTACCGGTCGGACGTGTTGGGCAAGCCGTCGGACGAGACCTGCGTGACTGCGGTGCTGGCCGCGTCGGAAATCGTTTGCTGCGGCCTGATATAACCCCAATGCCAGCCGATTTGCACAACCACGCACACCACGCTGACGGTGGCGAGTAGGACGCGTCCGCCTATTGCACGGACGGCTATCGCGGTGATCGCAATAATCAAAGACAGTATGCCCAGCCACGGCATCAGCGCGACGATAAGCGGCACGTACCGTTTGCCGTCGAGGTTGTTGGGCAGCATGCGCAGCAGCATGGCCAGCAGGATGACGGCGGTGGCCAGCCAGAGCACCGCGGTCAGAAGGTGTGTTGCTGCGGTACGGCGGGTCATGCCATGTTGAGCACGGTCGAGGGGGCGGCTGGCGCATGCTTTGTCGAGCTGCGCGCCCAGATCCTCGATTTCGCTTTCGCTTGTGCGTTCGCGTTCGGCATCGTTATTGCCGCCGTTCTCACGCTCGCTTTCGCAGGTTTGCCGCATGGTTGCCTTTCATTACGTTCCCGTTCACCATACGCAACACGGCACGGGTGCGCCACCTCCTTCCCGCGAGGTTCACAGTGCTTTTACGTGCACCCGTACCGCATGCCACTATGCGGACATTTCTCTCTCATTTCCTACTGCGGGGAATGGCGGCACTTGAGCAAACCACGCTCATGACATGCCTACGGAACGGCGAAAATGCGGTAAGGGCGGACAGGTAAGGCTAGGCGGCGTGGGGGTGGACGCGATTGAGTGCGCGCTGGACGGTGTCGCGGGTGGAGCCGGCGCCGTTGCCGCGGACGCCGAAGAAGACCATGACCACCATGATGAAGCAGATGGTGGCGCTCACGCGCAACGCCCACTGGATGCCAAACACGTTCGCCACGGCATACATGTTCTTCGCGCCGCCGATCGCAGCCCAGCGCAGAGCGGTAAACGTTTCCATCAGAATCACCAGCACGGGTGCGCCGATGGCACCGGCAATCTGGCGGACCGTGTTCGTAACGGCCGAGCCGGCGCTCACTTCCTCAGGTTCCAGGCAGTTGAGCGACCATGTGGTAATCGGCATAAGCACGAATCCCATGCCGATTTGGCGCACGAACTGCCAGATGGACACCCACCAGATCCATGAGGTCATGGAAATCAGGCTCATCATGATGGTGCCGAACAGCAGGGTGATCGAGCCGATCAGCGCCACCGGACGCGCGCCGAAACGGTCGAGCGCCTTGCCGCCGAAGAACTGCGCGATGCACTGGCCGAACGCGCCGGGCAACATCACCAGGCCGCTGATCGTGGCGGAATAGCCGCGGCAATCCTGAATGTAGAGCGGCATGATCACCATGATCGAACTGAACGCGAAGAACGACAGCGCGGCGGTGACGGTGCCGACGGTGAAGCTTTTGTTTTTCAGCACGCTCAGGTTGAGCAGCGGAGGCTGCTTGGACGGGTCGGCAGCCTGTCGGCGAGCGCCGTGGATCTGCCGCAGCACGAACCAGACGATGCCAACCACACCGATAAGCATGGCGAGCCACACCATCGGATGCGTGAACGGATACGATTCGATGTTCGTGAAGCCGAACATGAGTCCGCCGAAGCCGAAAATCGACAGGCCGACGGAGAAGAAGTCGGCTTTTGCGGACGCGTCGCGCGTGCCGAAATTACGCAAGCCGAAAATCGCAAGAAGCAGCGAAATAACGCCGATGACCGTCAGCGTGAGGAAAATCGATCGCCAGCCGTTCAAATCGGTTTGCACACCACCCAAGGTGGGGCCAATCGCGGGCGCGACGCTCATGGCCATGCCGACGGTGCCCATCGCCATACCGCGGCGGGACAGAGGATAAATGGAGAATACCGTGATTTGCAGGACCGGCCACATCACGCCGGTGCCGACGGCTTCCAGCAGACGGCCGATCAAAACCAGCACGAACGATGAGCCGAGCCAGGCGAACACCGAACCGAGCGTGAACACCGCCATCGATGCAATCACGATCTGGCGGGTGGAGAATCGGCGGGTCAGGTAGGCGGTGAGCGGCACCATAACGCCCATGACGAGCTGGAAAATCGACGTCAGCCATTGGCCGGTCGTGACGGAAATGCCGAAATCGGACACGATGGTGGGCAGTGCGGCGCTCAACTGCAGCTGCGTGAAGTTGCCGACGAACGTGATAAAGGTGAGAATGGCGATCGATACGAACGCGGCATGCGTAAGATGGTCGTTTTGGTACGATTCCTCGCGCGTGAGCGGGCAGGATAGGCTGTGGCGATTGTTGTTGCGGTTGTTGCCGCTGTTGTTACTGCCGTTGCGTTTATTTTCTTTTCCGGCTTCACTTCCGACCTCTTCTCCGGTTTCGACGGCAACCGACCGCCCTCCATCACTCATCCGCGCATACTCGCAGCGTATTGCGCAACTCCTGCAAAAACAGACTCAAAAAGTCTAGTACTGCGGGTGGTCGAACGCGAGATGAAACTATTCGAACACGTTCAATTCCAATTCAACCGAGAAAAATTGGCAAAACTTCGTATTTGTTCATCTCGGGGTGGTATACATATGCGTTGGCAGTAACGGCACGATACAGGGAAGGAATACGCCGCGCAGGGGGTTAGGAAGTATGACCGTAGTCACGTTATTCAACATAGCGATGGAGCTATGGGGCGTTCTCATCTGCATCGTTTGCGCAGGTGGCGTCTACGTGGGCGCGATACGTAGGACGCGGCGTACCTATACGAAAGTTTCCATGCAGCTTCTATGTGCGCTGATGCTGCTGGCCGACGTGTCCGCCTGGTATCACAACGGCGGCTGCGACAAGCTTGACTTCTACATGACGCGCATCGGCAATCTTGGTGAATACCTGATCAATTTCATCTTCATCGCACTGTTCGCCAACTATATCTGGCAAACCGTCAGCGGCGACGACATGCTTGAAAACGTCAGCCCGCACGAGTGGAGGGCCAGAACGAGCGGCGGAGCCAAGCGTAATCGTAAGAACCAACGTTCGGCCAATGCCCGATCCAAGCCGAAAAAGCCGCGTTCGAAGAAGCTTGACGTCATCTACGCAGCGTCCGCGCTCGGCATCGTACTGACGATTGCCACGCAGTTCAACCATATGGTCTACTACATCGACAGCCAGAACTACTACCGCCGCGGACCACTGTTCGCTATCCCGCAGATACTGGGTCTGGTAGAGCTCGCGCTGATTGTGATGCTGATCATCGAAAACCGCAAAAACCTCAGCCGACCGCTGTTCGTCACGTCGCTGTCGTTCTTCGTGCTGCCGATTGTGACAACCATCGTTCAGATTCTCCATTACGGACTGGCGTTGCAGGCCATCGCGATCACGATTTCAATCCAGTTCACGTTCGTGGTCGACACCATCGAAATGAACAAGAAAATCCGTTCGCAGGATGACGCCTATCAGAAGGCCAGCTACGAGGCGCAGCACGATGGTCTGACCGATTTGTGGAGCAAAAGCGCCGGCCGCGAACAGATTGAGAATTATTTCGCGCACATGCAGGAAGACGACCAGGCTGTTCTGATTTTCGTTGACATCGACGATTTCAAGCAGATCAACGATACGTACGGCCATAAAGTGGGCGATTTCTGGATTCGTGAAGTGGCGCAGACGTTGAAGCGGCTGTACCGGCATGATGACATCATCGTCCGTTTCGGTGGCGATGAGTATGTGGCGCTGATAAAGAACACCGCGAACGAGCGCGTGATCGAAAGCACGCTGGACCTGTTCCGCCGCCAGTTGGCGCAGGCGTCCGCGCAATACGGGCAGGACGTGCATTGCAGTATCGGCGCATGCCGCGTGCTGTCCGGCAAGAACGTCGATCTGAACCTCTGCTTGGGATTCGCCGACCATGCGTTGTACCAGTCCAAGCGCGAGGGGAAGGGCATGTACACCGTGGTCGATTATGACAGCGGGAAAGTGCAGGCAGCGTAGGTTTCGTGGAAAAATCCGCAGGAAATCTGCGGGAAAAACCCTAGAAAATCAGCTGAGAAACTACGAAAAAAGCGCCGCAAATCCGCCGGAGATCGACGTAAAAATCACGGAAAATCAGGCTTTGCCGAGCATTGTCAGCACAATCAGCACCACGTTCAGAGCGACGATCAGCGCGGCGACCGCGATATTGACGACGTGCTTGACCGGACCGTCCACATACTCCCCCATCAGCGTGCGGTCGTGCGTGTAGCGCATCAGCGGAATAATCGCAAATGGAATGCCGACCGACAACACGACCTGGCCGACGATCAACGCTTCCGTCGGATTGTTGGCGAACCATAGCACCACCAGCGCGGGTACCAGCGTCACCACTCGGCACGCCCACATCGGCGCTTTGATGCGTAGCAGGCCGTGCATGATTTCGCTGCCGGCGTACGTGCCGACCGACGTGGAGCTCAGGCTCGACGCAAGCAGACCAATCGAGAAAATCGTGCCGATCACCGGCCCGAGCACATGCTGGATGGCCCGTTGCGCGCCTTCGATGGTGTCGGTGCCGGTCATGCCGTACAGCGAGTTCGCGGCGAGGATGAGCAGCGCGAGGTTGACCGAACCGGCCAGTATCAGCGCCCAGGCAACGTCGATTTTGCTGCCGTGAAGTAGCTTTTTGATGCTCGGCTTCGCTTCGCCGGGGGCGTAATGGTCGTTGACGAGCGTGGAATGCAGGTAGATGGCGTGCGGCATGACCGTGGCGCCCAGCATGGACGTGGCCATGAGCACGGTATCAGTGCCTTTGAAGCGTGGAATCAAGCCGGCGACGACTTCTTTCGGATTTGGCGGGGCGATGAACAGGCCGGCGATGAAACCGAACGTAATCACCAGCAGCAGGCCGATGATGAGTTTTTCGAAAATGCGATGCGTGGCGCCTTTTTCGAAAATCAGCAGCACCGTCGACACCGCGCCGATGATGCAGCCGCCGACGAACAGCGGCAGGCCGAACAGCAGTTTCAGCGCGATCGCGCCGCCGATCACTTCCGCCAGATCGGTGGCGATGGCGATTACCTCAGCCTGCATGAAGAACATGAAACGGCCCGCGTCGCCAAGCCGTTCGCCCAAGATTTCCGGCAGGCTTTTGCCGGTGACGATGCCGAGTTTCGCGGACTGGTATTGGATGAGCACGCTCATGCAGTTAGCCAACACCAGCACCCACACCAGCAGGTAGCCGTAGCGCGCGCCCGACGTGATGTTCGCCGCCACGTTGCCCGGATCCACGTATGCGACCGCCGCCACGAACGCGGGGCCGAGGATGCCGGCGAGCGCGTGGCCGTGGTAGTGGGACGGTTGGGAGTGGTGGTGCGTGGGTTGCTGGGCTCCTGCAGGCCGTGCGTCCGTGCTCTCCGCGGGCCGCACGTCCGCGCTCTCCGTACTCATAGTGCCGTCTTCTTCGTTCTCTGTATCCGACTTCATATCCAAATCGTTCTTCATATCCGGGCAACGTTATAGCGCGTCCGCCCGCACGGAATTGTTACGTCTGTTACGGGAGGTTGAATAATCGTTGGATATGCGTCTGGTGCGGGGTAAGCGCAGGGCTCCAGTGCGGGTTGTTGGTGCAGGTTGTTGACGCAGACTGCCGATGCAGGTTGCCGATGTTGCGGACACAGGTTCAGGCGGGCTGCCACGCACAGGTTCAGGCGGGTCGCGGACACAGGCCGGACAACCTACGAGCGCAACAGCCGCTACACTGGTGCGAAGAACATTGCATTTCGACTCAAGGGGTTGTTCCATGACTGTTTTCCACACTCCGATGATCACGCTTTCCGACGGCAATCTGATTCCGCAGATCGGCTTGGGCGTGCTGCGCATCGACGACGAGGGCGTTACCCCCGTAGTTGAGAGCGCGCTGGAAGCCGGATACCGTCACATCGATGGCGCCGCGGGATACAACAACGAGGCCGGTGTGGGGCGTGCGTTGAAAAACACGGGATTCACGGAGGGAGAGCTGCGCAAAGGCCTGTGGGTCACGACGAAGCTGCGCGATTCGGAACAGGGGTACGATTCCGCACGCAAGGCGTTCGACCGTCAGCTTGACCTGCTGCAGCTCGATTATGTGGACATGTATATGCTGCATTGGCCGACCCCGTTTGACTGGCGTTCCGGCGAAACGTGGAAGGCGTTCGACGAGTTCCGCGCGGAGGGTCGCGTGCGTACGCTTGGCGTGTGCAATTTCCTGCCGGAGCATCTTGAGCGGCTGCATAAGGAAACGGGCGAATACCCGGCCGTCAACCAGATCGAACTGCATCCCACGTGGCAGCAGCGCGAGGTGGTGGCGTATTGCAAGGCGCACAATATCGCGGTCGAGGCGTATTCGCCGATGGCGCGTGGCGCGGATCTCAATGCCGGCGATGGTGTGA
>ENA-OOXM01002450-OOXM01002450.1-human-gut-metagenome-genome-assembly--contig:-NODE-2450-length-11870-cov-2.492002_pt1 | contig 11870 bp, 10 predicted proteins | sample MGYA00241589_ERZ501347 | MGnify/ENA primary metagenome ERZ501347 (study PRJEB25962, sample SAMEA2042832) | human gut metagenome | biome: human gut; feature: human-associated habitat; material: faeces...
CCCACGACGAACTCTTGCCCTGGTCCGGCAGTTCATCCGCACAGTGAAACTCGTCAAAGCCCTCGCGCAGCGTGAAGTGCTCGATATCCTGCCAGCTGCGCAGGCCGCCGTACCAGAACACCGTCTTATAGCCCATTCTCTTCATCGTCGCGCCAATGCCAAGTCCGTCCAGATGGCCATGCTTGCCCATCGTGTAATTGACGTAGAGCCCGACATCCGGCAGCCCCGTCAAGAAACCATTGAGCAACGTCATCGTGCCATTGCCATTGGGCAGGAAGTGATACGTATGCGCACCGTTCGCTTCCAGCCATTCGCCCGTCTTGGCGAGGCCAAGCGCACGGTACTCCGGCAGCAGCGGCCAGAGTGCATAATTCTCCCCGAGGATCACAACGACATGATGAGGCCGCTTCGCCAAAGGCGTACTTGTCGTCCGACGCGAAAACGCTGCTTCTATGGAATCCGCCTCCGGATGCCCGCCCAGTTGTGCGATTGCCTCCTCCAACTCTTCTCCCGAGATGGGCCGCAGTGCCTTTTCCGTCGCCCGCTTGTGCGTGCTGTACGCGCGATAAAGCGCCTGACCATCGTCAAGGATGGCCTCATTGAGGACGACATACCGCGTGCGGGCCGCACTCTCCCACGGAACACCGCTGTCCGAATGGAATGCCCCGCCAAAGCGGCAGAAGATGGCAAACACCGGCACAAAGACAATCGCCAAGCCAGTCCAGATGCGGACATAGCGGTGCGGCTGCCAGACCGGCGTCCGCAGGACCTTCTGCAGCAGCCAGATAAACAGCGCCATCAAGAGAATTGCCCCCAGGAGGCGCGGCCAGAACTGATACTGCTGCACAGCCGTGTCCCAGATGGCCGCCTTATCGTCCTTCATGCCGTTGAACAGCATGATGTTGAACCCCTGATGGAAAATTTCATAATAGGGAATGCGGATGACAAAGAGCAGTGTCATCAGCCCCACGGCCACACTGCCCAGTACCGCCCGGATGCGCGCCACCGGCCACCTGCCCCAAACGGCATACGGCACCGTGCCGAACACAAACGGAAACGCCACGAGAAACGCCGTCGTCTTCATACTGATCCGAGCTCCCAGCCAGAGAGCTTCTACAACATCTTCCGCACGAGCACTTCCCAGCTGACCAGAGTAAATCAGCAGGAACGCAATGCGAAAGGCCATGAGCAGGATGTAGATGTACAGAAACAGCTTCGCATCCTGCTGCAACGATTTAAGAAAACGCAAACTATCACCTTACATGATGTATCAGGCACTGGTTTGCATGACGGACAATCCAAGCCGTCAATGACGTCATATCCGACGACGCCTGTCGCCAATGCTTATCTTCTGGTTCATACTTCCTCGTCCCCTCTCGATCCGCCTCTTTGACCGGTTCCACCAGCCCAGATGCCGTTTCGCCAAGCTCTGTAGGCGTAATCCACTGCTTCGGCGTAACCAGTCCAGCAGGCTGAGGCTGTGTCAGAGAGGGATACAAAGAATAATACGAAAATCCCTTTGGCGCGATCATCTCAAGCACGGTCGGCATGATATTCAGATGCGTGCCGATTGTATTGTCTCCGAAAAGATCCTTCTTTATCTCACGATGGTGTACGAGCAGCGGCGTGCAGTAGAGCTCTCGATACATATAATCGCGCGGAACAAGCGACGAATTGCTCAAATCCCCGTAAAGATTGGAATGGTCGCCCGTGTAAAGGATCAATGCATCTGGGAATTGCTCCTGCATCCCTGCAATAAATTTCTGCACAGCACGGTCCGCATATCGTGCCGTGCTGAAAGCCTTGCGCCGTTCATCATTCTTGCGGATGTCATCGCCAACATCCTTCAGCAGTTCATCCGGGTCAGCACCCAAGACATCCATCGGTATCTTATACGGGCCATGATTCGATGTGGTGTAGACCAAGTGGAACGTCGGCTGTTCTATCGATTTCATCTGCTTGGCCACTTCCTGCAGGAATACATGGTCATAAATGCCGACCCATGTCCTTGGCGCATTCTCTCCACAGAAATCAGTTGCACTGCGAACCTCGTCAAATCCCTGTGCACGGCCAAAATGATTGAAGTTGCCGTTCGACGCATTGCCGCCATACCAGTATATCGTCCGATACCCCAGCTTCTTCATCTGGCCAGCAAACGATGTCACGGTCTGCCCCTGCCAAAAGGCTTCCATCTCGTTGAGTTCCAGCTGTGCATCATAGATACCACTCATAAGCGAGACCATCGACGGACGCGAGATATTGCCTGCAGGCAAGAAATTCTTCATGTACGCAGTATGCTCATCCTGTATCCAAGACTTCGTCGCATCGAGAATATGAAGATCTGCATAGAGCGGATCCAGCGCCCATTGAGGCACACTTTCCCCCACAATGACAAAGACCTGAGATGGCTTCTGGATAACAGGGCCCCTAGCCGTGCGCTGAAACAACAGCAAAGGATTATCTTCCCCCTGCCAATCGATCCCTTCCGGCAAGATACGTCTAATCGATGCCCTCAAATCAGCATCACTGTGCTGCATCTCCTCGGCCAAAGGTTTGCGTCTGACCCACTTGAGTGCTACGAGGTCATCCACACATGCCCGAGCCAAGAAAGCATCTTCCTTGACAATTGACGGTATCGTATCCCATTCCGGCTTGTTGCGATGATTGAGTGTACCCCCATAGCGTACCCAGTAAAATCCTAAGATGGAGAGTAGGAAGATCAACGCGTTGAATGCATACTGAACCATCGGCTCCGAAAAATGTGGATACGGTATAGACGGCAACTGCTGAAAGAAGAAGCAAGCTGCACTGACGAACAAAACATAAGGCAGATACCCCAAAAGAATCCAGCCGCCATGATCCTGATGGAAGAATACATCAACAAGATTATGCTTCTCCGCCTTCCTTCCCATATGGACAAGATAGTTGAATGTATCATGGAAATGATGGTAGAAAATCATCTTGCCCGCAAACGCCGTATACAAGATCAATCCATACAGGCATCCCAAAAAAATGCGCAACTCAAGACCATACTCTCGAAAGAAATCAAAAAAGATGGACGGAATGGATATCAGCACCATTGATGCCAAGAACACATAAGCATTAAAGTCCATCCCCCACCAAAAGCCAAAGCGGAAGCACTCCCATAACGCCTTACCACGACCTTTGAAGGATGGATAAGGTTTGTATACTTTTATGAATACCATACGGAAAATAGCACTTAAAATTGGAAAAAACAGGAATAATTTCATATCCTGCTGTATGCCTAAAAAAAAAGAAAACATTATCGATATCTCCTAAATCCATCTCCATTTACCCATTTTATATTGTTTATGTCTTATGAATTATTGTAAAAATTGTATCCATTATACATCTAATAAAATAAGACTGAGAAAAGAAAAATATTGTATATCCCATTGAGTAAATAAGCAGAAAACCGCTATTATAATATATCCCGATATCCTATAAACAGGATGACGATCTATTCTTATTTTTATGAAAAAATTTTTTGAATGGAATTAAAATTCCTATATTAAATAAAAAATATTTTATTTTCTCTTTTGGTTTTACATATGAATTAGATATTAGTTCATTATACTTATCTCTAAGGATATTTTGAACAATTTTATTATACTCACCGGTTGGATCAAGATACGGCTCACGAATAAATCGACGTAATAAACTTAAGCACATTCGCCCTTGTGCAGATATTATAACAGGAGAAAGTGATTTGTTAGTATTGTCTGCCCATATATCATAATCATATATAATATTGATAATATCTAAAATATTACTGGGTTTATTAGTATGCATAATCCCACTTTCACGTTGAACATATGCGTATAGCTCATCTGGTACCCATGCTATTTTATTTGCTTTATATAACAATTTATAAGTTGTATATTCATCTTCATATAAACGTCCAATAGGATAAAAATTTTTTTTATGATTTCCTCCCTCTTCAAAAAATAAATTCCTTTTATAAAGCTTGTTCCACGCAACGACCAATTCTCCAGGCTTATATAAAAAATATTTCAATATTATCGCATCGCGACTAAAGCATGATTTTTTTTGAAAATAGGATTTATAGATTTTTTCTCTGTTCCATAATCAAGGAAATAGCTACATATTGCAATATCAGCTTTATTTTTTTTACTGCATCCAATAGTTTTTGAATCATTTCAGGCATCACATAGTCATCTGAATCGATAAAAACAATCCAATTGCCAATTGAAGCTTCTAGTCCGACATTTCTAGCATCTGATAGACCACCATTATTTTTATGAATTACTTTTATTCGTGTATCTTTACTTAACCATTTATCACATTTATCTGGACTAGAATCAGTTGAACCATCATCAACTAGAATAATATCCAGATTTTTATATGTTTGATTTAGGATAGATTTTATACACCTATCTAAATATTGACTGACATTATATATTGGAATAATAACACTCACTAGCGCATCAGTGTTGCAATCAGATTCATTTTGCACTTAAATCTCTCCTATCGAAAATTATATAGCCATAAGTGAATTTTAAGGCACTAATTATTATTATATAAAGTATAGAGAATACTCTCCCATTTATCCCAAACTATTTTAGGAGTATATTCAACAACAGAATCTCCTGCATTTTTCCCCATAAATACTCTTAACGCTTGATTTTTCATGAGATAAGATAACTTCCTAGAAATATCCTCTATGCCATCATCGCAAAGATACCCATTTATACCATTGTGTATTAAATCTGATAAAGCCCCTGTGTTCTTATAGGCAATAACTGGAACTCCCATACTCATTGCTTCTGTAGCAGCCAAGCCAAAGCCTTCTGAGGCACTTGTTGTTACAAAGATATCGCTTTTTCTAAGTTTATCATATATGTTTGTTGTAGGTCCATCAAAAAAAATTTGATTTTCTAATTTCTTTATTTTAACAAAACGCTTTAATTTTTTTACATATCGTTTATTGCTAACATCTCCATATATATGTAATTGCCAGTCTGGAAAAGAATCTGCTATTTTGGAAAATGCTTCCAACAATAAATGTGGCCGTTTCACATCATGCTCTACGCGACCTACTGATATAATATTATGATGGCATTTTAATAAATCTGTTCTTTTGAATATAGGTATTTGCGTTACAGTATTAGGTATACATACAACGTTTTTTACACCAACTTTTTTTACAGCATTTACAAAAGATGGCATTAACACTTGTACAGCAGAAATTTTTCTCCACACATCGATTTCCTCGTCAGTCATATTTTTTGTAGATTCATATGGATTAACATGACACATACTTATTTGGGGTATCGACTTCTGGAAAACAGATGATAATACTTTATAAGTAAGAAGCGACGCATCTGGACTCGCACCTAATACGACATCAGGAGGATCTTCCCTAACACATTTTTTCAACCGCTCAGTAAAGCATTGATAAAAATATTCTTTTTTAGGATCATTTCTTCGTTTTCCACCTATTATCAGTTTTTTCCCGCCAAAAGTTCGGAGAATCTCTTTTTCAATTTTTACCCAGTGAAATTTGAATCCTTGATTATAAGGTTTCCCATGCTCATAACATAAATTAACAAATTTTACATTATTATACAACGGATATAATGGAGTACCTTTTTCAATATCTAAACAGACAATACTGACCTTATGGCCTCTTCTAGAAAACTCATTTGCAAAGTCACACAAAACGTGCTCAATTCCGCCAGCGTAATTAACAATTTTGTAGACATCAATTAGCATGATTTTCATTTTTTATATCCTCTATTAATTTTTCCCATTCACTCCAAATGATTTCAGGGGAAAATCTCTCCACACTACGAATAGCATTATTCCCCATCATAACGCGTAGCTCTTTATTATCCATAAGTTTTTCCATATTTGTACGGAGCGCTTCTGCGCCATCATTACAAAGAAATCCATTCTTTCCATTTTGAATCAGTTCATTAACTGCACTACAACTTTTATAACCAACTGCAGGTAATCCCATACTCATAGCCTCTCCCAAGGCCATTCCAAATCCTTCATATGCACTGGGGAAAACGAATATATCACCCTTTTGTAAAACTCCGGCTACATCATTGGTCGAGCCTTTTAAAAACACCTGTTTTTCTAAATGATTTTTACGAATTAATAACTGTAGTTCCTTGTAATATCCCTTTCCATTTTCCGCACCCCATAATTCTACAATCCAATTGGGAAAATCTTTAGCTAGACCTGCAAAAGCTTCGATGAGCAGATGCGGGCGTTTATGATTTCGAGATAAACGTCCTACACATAATATCTTGTAGACTGATTTATTTGCTGACAAATCAGCTTGGACATCATATTGTGGGATAGCATTTCCAATGACTATTGTTTTTGCATTTGGCAAATGGTCTTTAATGTGGTGTTCAAAAGAGGGTAATAGGACCTGACATACAGCACTTTTCTCCAGTGCGGGAAGTTCTGCCTTCGGATAGGTATGGAAATAATCCTCCGGATCACCATGGCTCATCGTAACAACTGGAATTCCTGTCTTTAAATCACATAACAGCATCTTACTGGCGGCAGGCTGAAATGATACAATGACGTCCGGTTTAACTGTATCTAATACATCTTGTAAATTATTCAGCAGGAATGACGCAGCGAAATCATCGTTGACTGTTCTTGCTTTTTGCTTATCAAAAGTACGATAAAACTCGCGCTTCAGCTTAAGATACCATGGATAGGTAATAGTTTGTCCTTTATAATGGCGGATGTCATAAGCCGGTATATCTTGATCCCAGGGATAGTAAAATGAGCCAGTACGGACATCACTGTATACTAATGCGACTCGATGGCCTCGTTTTTTCATCTCATGCGCAAACTCACATGTAACTTTTGCCATACCACCACTATCACCAACCATCTTAGTCAGATTAGCCAACAATATATTCATATCGTAATTCCTCTCGACTCTCAAATTGACTTCAGTATGCCCTTTATCAGCTTATCCTGCCCATATACAATATTTGCTTGATCTAGCCCTTGTTGATATTCTTCTGTATGATGCACCAAATCATCAATGAATCTTTCTAACTGATGCGAAAATGCTTCTACCGAACTCAAATCAATTGCCTGACCAATCTTGAATTGCTGCAAGACTTCTGGATTGAGCTCAGGAGATGCCAGCACAGGTTTATAGAACCCAATAGCTGTAAAGAGCATCGCGCCCCAATGGTAGCGATATCGCTCAGCTGCATAGGGCATCATAATGGCGTCAACACTCAAAAGAGCTTTTTGCCATTCTATACCGATGAGGTTCTTATGCAAGAATGTGATATTCTTGTAGTTTCGATAATCTCGTGCAAACTGCTCGAAGAGTTCCCCATCTTCTGGCTTAGCAGTCGCCCCCTGTACAATCAGTTCAACCGGAACAGTAAAGCTAGCCTTGGTGAATGCTTCGAGAAAGAATCCCAAATTCTTCTCTTTGCGGAATTGGCCGAAAAATCCTATTTTTATTGGCGGTTTGAATGACAACGATTTATTGACGGGCAATTCCCATGGTTTAAACACGGGGGGAACAATCAAATCAATATTATGAAGGCCACTATTCTTAAAATCATCTCTCAAAGTAATGACCTTGAGATGGATATTCTGATACGATTCCACCTTACGAGCTTGTTTCTCAAACTTTGGCTGTTCGTGAGGATTGATACCATGGAAGATGATATAGACAGGAACGGGTGACGCCTTGAGCTTGCTGTGCAAGATAGTCCTGATATAGCGCCACGTCCCTGTCGGGATGATGATTGCATCACAATGATGCGCACACGCTTTATCATATGCAGAATTAAACCACGCAACGCGGCGGCGCTCTCGAATCAATGACAAGAAAATCTTCTTGAGTTTCCCTGCACCAGCATACGTGACGACTTCGCCGCCGTCCAGATACTCGACATCACAGTGATAGTCCAGTTTGAAGGGGAAGTGCTCTGGCACAAAGAAGACAGGCTCATGCCCCTGCTTCTTGAGCTCTTCCACCATGATGCGGTCAAATTCGACTTCATGACCTGCGGGCATGACGATGGACTCTAGAATCGCAACGCGCATATTCAGTCTCCTTTCCGCTGCAGCTCATGGAGCTTCAGATACTTGAGCATGGTGTAGAAAAAATGGGTACAACACAGGTACGACCCAAGCCAGCCATCCAGGAAGCCGCGACGTACGACGAACATCTTAAAGAAGCCACCTAAGCTGTGCATGAAAATACTCGCCATGGATATGCGTTTACCCCTCTTGTAGGCATCTTCTGCCCAGATGGTCGTATACAGACAGAGCTTCTCTTCCCACTCATGCCAGTCCTCATAAGTATGGTGCTCGATATAGCCGGGCAGGCGCTTTGCAGGAAGCTGACACTCGGGGCGTTCATGGACTTTGTTGACCCATGTGACGCTTTCCCTTGGGAACATGCGCAGGACGTGATCGGGATAGAGCACGCCATAGCTGAACGTCACGCCGAAGGCGACGGATTTCCGCGTGATGGCATACTGCTCATCCATCTTTCCAGATGATACGATGCGCTGAATCTCATGTATGAGTTCATCGTTGAGCCGTTCATCGGCATCGAGGTAGAGCACCCAGTCGGCGCTTGTCTGCTCGAGTGCAAAATTGCGCTGGGCGGAGAAGTCATCCGTCCACGCGCGGAAGCTGGCCTTCGCGCCGTGTTCCTTTGCCAAGTCAACAGTACGGTCTGTACTGCCCGAATCGATGATGATGACCTCATCCGTGCACTTCTTGGCGTTCTCCACTACCGAGACGATATTCTCTTCTTCATTGTGCGTCAGAATCAAAATTGCCAGTGAGCTCATAATCTCTCTCATTCCACCTTATCATCACATCTTGATATTGGCATATCTGCATACATGGTGTTCCATTCGTCAAGCGAGACAACCCGGAAGTCTTCAATAAGCAGTGGGCTCAATTTCTCTTGCTGCTGGAAACGAAACGGCAAAAATTTTGCGATCTTTTTTTGCAGCATCTTGCGCGAAACGATATCACCTTTTGGCCATTCTAGAATATAGATGTACTTGACAGGCCGTTTTCTTTTATATGCTTCTATATAAAAGAAACTGTCAAAAAATTTTCGTACAACATTCGCAACTCGCTCATCACTGTATGGATTGAAGTTTTCAGCAGCTCGGAAGCCACGCTCAAAAGGGAGTTTTGCATTCTTATATTCAATCAACAAGATATTGCCATTAAACTCGCAAATCCAATCGACATCTGCTAGGAAGAGATTGTATTCTCGATAAAGAGGCTGAAGTTCTAATGACCATTCTGCCTTGCGCAAATCAATCTGGTAATCATGATTTTCTTCCCAATATACTTCACCCATGCGCATTGACTCCAGTCATGATACTGTAGACATCATCCATCAGTCGCGAGAATGCATCCATGATGGAGTTGTGTTTAAGCTCTGAAAATGCACCTGTCTCAAAACAAATCTCCTGATTCTCCATGTAAAATGAATGATACTGCAATTTATCATTTTCTTTTTGCTTGATTTCCAGATATTTGGCTAAAACATAGTCATGTGTCGAAATGAAGATCTGAACTTCATTGCGCTGAAGTTCCAGCAACATCTCTGCCAAGATTGGAATGTACTTGGGGTTGATATTTGCCTCAGGCTCATCCCAGAACAACATGGCTCCCTTTTCCAGTGTGCCATTCTTGATCAGCTGCCAAAGCAGGGCAATCTTGCGAATCCCCTCTGCCACCAGGTTAAACTCAATCCTAGCCTGATTACCGGGCTTAAGGTAAAAGCGTTCATCGGCCACCGTTACGCGCCCCTGCGTAATTTTATGCAGGATTTTCAGATATCGCTTACGTTCCGCTGTGTCAGGGCCATGTGAGAGATCGACACGTGCTGCAGCGATGATGTCGATGTACGTATCATCAAACTCAACATTTCCCTTCATCACAGCTTCAGGGAGATTTCGGGAATTTGAAAGGATTTCCTTAGCTGGAATGAATGTGCTTTCGACATTGCCCTTCTGATTCTCCCATTTTTCCTCGCCTATGACAGTCGCGCCGTACTTCGCTGTACGATTCGTAAATGTCATCTCAACAGATGCGCCATCAGAAACGACCTTGACACGTGCACGCCCACCGCGATTCGAGCGGCTGAGCAAGCGATGAATGCCAAACCCGTCAGGGCGAAAGACACGCACTAGCTTCTGCGAAAAGGAAATATCCGGCTTAACAGCCTGGCACGCACTGTAAAGAGCTTTCATGATATGCGTTTTGCCCATGCCGTTTTCACCGATGAACACATTGATGCCACGTGAAAAATCCATATTGAGTTCATGTAGGACAGTGAAGTTTTCCAATTCCAGATGCTTGATGTACATACAATCTCACCTCAACAGGGATTTTATCTTGCTCGCAATCGCAGCGTCAACTTCGTCGAGCAGGGCGTAGCGCTTGCGGTAGTTGGCACGCTTGCGCGTGGGGACTTCTTCCATGGTCTTGCGGTATTCTGTCATCGGCAGCTCGTAGAAGCGCTGGTCGGCACAGGGACGGCCGCCCGACTCCTTCCAGAAGTCGCTGAAGCTCGTCTTGAGCTTGCGGTCGCGGCGGATGTGGTTGTTCGCGTAGTAACCGTAGTTCGTGACCGCGTAGATGTGTTTGAGTTCGAGTGCTTTCGCCACTTCCTGCGTTGCGTGCAGGATGAAGTTCTTAGTGCGGTAGGCGTGGCAGCGCTTTGTGACCTTCTTGACGATGTCCTTGGCATTCTCCATGTTCGGCCCCTGCATGGCGCCGATCCAAAGCGCCCACTCGCCAGCTTTGTTGGGCGCAATCCAGAACATCATCTGGTAGAGATCCGCATCATCGAGGCGCAGCACGACGGACAGAAGCCCTTCCTTGCGCTGGCCGGGATGATACGACAACTCGAAGCGCAGATGACCGCCTTCATCATGGCTTTCCCAAAGAATATAATGCTCATCTCTATAAAGGCCCAAGAATACATCTTCCTTGAGATGCTTTGCCAAGTAGTCCATGTGCTGCTCGACGAGCTTGGCACGCTCGTCAAACGTCGACTTATTGTAGAAGAAAGCACGCGTCGGCTGCTCGTAGACAAAGGGATACTCCTCCGCCAGTCTGCTGAGGAGCGCATCACTCGTGAAGAACTGATGCAGGCGATTCATGCGCCCCATGTTCAGCAGGCAGCGCCCGACGAAGACCACCATGCGCCTGGCCTCGCGCGGATTCTCTGTATTGTAGATTTTCTTTCCTAAACTTATATAGTCCAGCATGCATTCCATTCCTTATATGTATTCTACAAGATGACCTCGTCATCCTTCTCATCATAAGTTTACTCTAAACAAGTCCATTGTGCAAATAAAAAGCCCCGTCTTTCGACAGGGCTTCAAAGCGTCTCATATCTTATATATTTTGCTGTATCAAATCCAGCAAGCTCCCGCCCTCGTAGCGCAGGCCTTTGAGGCCGGCGTTCTTGGCGCAGAGCATGTCACTGTCGCTGTCGCCGACGAAGTAGGACTTGGTGCGGTCGATGTGGAAGCGGGCGCAGGCGGCGTCGATGAGGCCGGTGGCCGGCTTGCGGCAGCTGCAGGCTTTGCGGTATGCGGGGAGCTTTGCCTCGGGGTGATGCGGGCAGTAGTAGAGGGCGTCAAGGTGGGCGCCGACTTTCTGGAGCTCGCAGTTCATCCAGTCGTAGACGCGCCAGACGTCGCTCTCGGGGTAGTAGCCGCGGGCGACACCGGACTGGTTCGTCACGAGGATGGCGAGGTAGCCGCGGTCGTTGACATAGCGGATGGCCTCCTTGGCGCCGGGGATCCAGATGAAGTCTTCGGGGCGATGGAGGTAGTGGA
>ENA-OOXM01002454-OOXM01002454.1-human-gut-metagenome-genome-assembly--contig:-NODE-2454-length-11859-cov-1.911471_pt1 | contig 11859 bp, 8 predicted proteins | sample MGYA00241589_ERZ501347 | MGnify/ENA primary metagenome ERZ501347 (study PRJEB25962, sample SAMEA2042832) | human gut metagenome | biome: human gut; feature: human-associated habitat; material: faeces...
TACACATTTTCACTCAAACAAGGTTTTTAGAGGTGACCATAACAAATTCGGCGTTCTTTCGACCATAGCCGTTTTGTAATTATACGGCGAAGCCGGACATCATAATTCCGAATCCCGAATTCACCTTATCGCGTCCTTCATCGACTTAACGTATTCGTAGATGTGGTCGGGAGCGTCGCTGCCGTACTGTGCGACGAGTTTTACTATAGCGCTTCCGACGATAACGCCATCGGAGAGGTCAGCCATCTTCTTAGCCTGCTCAGGCTTGCTGATCCCGAATCCGACCGCCGCAGGAACCTTCGCGTACTTCTTCACGGCTTCCATGATGTGGCCTATATCGGTCTTTATCTCGCTGCGAACTCCGGTAACGCCCATTGACGAAACGATGTAGATGAATCCCTCCGCCTCGCTTGCGATCATCTTGATACGATCCTCGCTGGTGGGCGCGATGAGCGAGATAACGGAAACGCCGTACTTCTGAGCCACGTCAGCGGCTTCGTGCTTCTCCTCGTATGGCATATCCGGGCAGATGAGGCCGTCAACGCCTATCTTCTGGCAGCGCTCGAAGAATCTGTCGTAGCCGTACTTGAATACAGGGTTCAGGTAGGTCATAAAGCATATCGGGATATCGGTGTTCTGGCGAACCTTCTCGGCAAGTTCGAACGCACGGTCGGTGGTCATGCCGTGGCTGAGCGCGCGGATATTTGCGTCCTGGATCACGGGACCTTCCGCGATGGGGTCGCTGAACGGAATGCCTATTTCAATGAGGTCTGCGCCGCCCCTTACCATTGCCATGATGTTGTTGAAGCTGTCCTCAAATGTCGGATCTCCGGCGGTGAGGAAGCCGATAAATGCTTTTTTATTCTCAAATGCGTTATGTATCTTATTCATGAAGATCTATCCCCCTGTATCTTGCAATAGCTGCAACGTCCTTGTCGCCGCGTCCGGAAAGGCAGCAGATGATGATGTCGTCCCTGCTCATGGCCGGAGCTATCTTCATCAGGTGTGCGACTGCGTGGGCGCTCTCAATGGCGCAGATGATACCCTCAGTGCGGGCGATGTACTCAAATGCGTTTACCGCTTCGTCGTCGGTGACGGGAACGTATTCCGCCCTGCCTATCTCGTGAAGGTGAGCGTGCTCCGGACCGATACCGGGGTAGTCAAGACCTGCGGAGATTGAGTAAACCGGCGCGATCTGACCGTATTCGTTCTGGCAGAACAGGGACTTCATGCCGTGGAAGATACCGAGCGTTCCGGTGGCGATGGTAGCCGCAGTCTCGCCGGTGTTGACGCCGCGTCCAGCAGCTTCGCAGCCGATAAGGCGGACGTCCTTGTCGTTGATGAAGTTGTAGAACATTCCCATAGCGTTTGAGCCGCCGCCGACGCACGCCATTACGGCCGTCGGGAGCTTTCCTTCTTTCTCAAGGATCTGTTCGCGGGCTTCCTTGGAAATAACGCTCTGGAAATCGCGTACGATCATCGGGAACGGGTGCGGACCCATTACTGAGCCGAGTACGTACAGCGTGTCGTCAACGCGTGTGGTCCAGTCGCGCATTGCTTCGTTTACCGCGTCCTTGAGGGTCATGGTGCCGGAGGTCACAGGGTTTACCTTTGCTCCGAGGAGCTCCATGCGGTATACGTTCAGAGCCTGGCGGACAGTGTCCTCCTTGCCCATGAATATCTCACACTCCAGCCCGAGCAGAGCCGCCGCAGTCGCCGCCGCAACGCCGTGCTGACCTGCTCCGGTCTCCGCGATTATGCGGGTCTTGCCCATCTTCTTCGCAAGGAGAGCCTGACCGAGTACATTGTTTATCTTGTGCGAACCGGTGTGGTTCAGATCCTCGCGCTTGAAGTAGATCTTCGCGCCGCCTAGATCCTTTGTCATCTTCTCAGCGTAGTAGAGCAGGGAAGGTCTGCCGGCGTACTCGCGCAGCAGGGTGTTCAGCTCGTCGTTAAACTGCTTGTCGTTCTTGTAGAATTCGTAAGCGTCCTCAAGCTTGTGTATTTCATTCATGAGCGTTTCGGGGATATACTGTCCGCCGAAATCGCCGTAGCGTCCCTTTGCCATATCATTTATCCTTTCAAATTTATAGTTCCCGTATCACTCTGACCGCTTCCAGCATTTTTTCGCGGTCCTTGAGCCTGTCAGTTTCAACTCCGCTGGAAAGATCCACGCAGTACGGACGTACGCTTTCCGCCGCCTGCCGCAGATTCTCCGGGGTAAGTCCCCCGGCGAGGAAAAACGGCTGGCGTATCTCTGCGCCGTCCAGCAGGGAATGATCGAACATCTCGCCGGTGCCCGTGCCGTTGTCAAGCAGGACGTAATCCGCGCCGAGCGCCTGAACCCTTCCGATATCCTCCGGGGTGCGTATCTTCGCCGCCTTGATTATCGGAGCGCTGGTGAGTTCACGCAGTCTTCGGATAAAATCCGCGTCCTCGTCCCCATGGAGCTGAATCACATCTATTATACCACAATCTGCGTACTCGGCGCAAGTGGTTTCCGGAGAATTCACGAAAACCCCTACTGCTTTTATTCCCGTGTCGAGCCGGGAGCGCAGCCGCCGCGCCGTTTCAGCGTCGATGTTCCGGTGGCTCTTGGGGAAGCCGAGAATGAACCCGACGTAGTCCGGCTTGGCTTCGTTGGCGTAGTCGATATCGCAGTCGCGGAACATTCCGCAGAGCTTTATTTTCATATCGCGTGACCTCTCAGCTCGTCCAGAGCAGCTTTCTTGTCGGGGCTGCGCATGAGCGTTTCGCCGATGAGAACGGCGTTAGTTCCGTTGCTGCGGAGCGCCTCAATGTCTGCGGCGGTCTTTATGCCGCTCTCCGAAACGAACAGCACCTCCGGCGGAACCAGCTTCCTTAGCCGCGCCGAGTTGTTGATGTCCACGGTGAAGGTACGGAGGTCGCGGTTGTTCACGCCGATTATTCCCGCGCCGACTGAAAGAGCGGTGCGCACCTCGTCCTCATCGTGGGCTTCCACCAGAGCGGAAAGCCCGAGGGAATGTGCGATGCCGAGGTACTCCGAAAGCTGCTCCTTCGAGAGGATAGAGCATATCAGCAGCACCGCGGAAGCTCCGAGGGTCTTTGCCTGGTAGATCATGTATTCGTCAACTGTGAAATCCTTGCGGAGAACCGGGATCTTCACCGCGTTTGAAATTTCAGCGAGGTACTCGTCCCTGCCCTTGAACCAGAACGGCTCCGTAAGGCAGGAAATCGCAGAAGCGCCCGCCCTTTCGTAATCCCTCGCGATATCGAGGTAAGGGAAATCCGGCGCTATCAGCCCCTTGGACGGGGAAGCGCGCTTGACCTCGCAGATGAACGATATCTCATCGCCGGAGAGCGCTTTCCTGAACGGAAATCCTGTGTTCGCGTCCAACGCTTCGGCGCGTTTTTTCATTTCAGAGAGCGGGACCGCCGCTTTCTCCTCCGCGACTCGCTGTACTGTGCGTGCTGCAATTTCCTCTAATATCATGCCTTGACCTCGTTGGAAACCTTGATATACTTTTCAAGAGTTTTCATTGCCGCGCCGCTGTCGATGGTATCGGCGGCGAGCTGTATCCCGTCCTCAATGGTGATCCCCTTTAAGATGTGGAGCGCCGCGCCTGCGTTCAGCAGAACCGCGTCCCTTCCGGCGCTCTTTTCGCCGTAGAGAATGCAGCGTGCTGCTTCGGCGTTTTCAGCGGGGGTGCCGCCTGCAAGCTCGGATTTGTCGTGCCGCTTCATGCCGAACTGCTCGGGGGTTATCTCATACTCCTCGAAATTGCCGTCCGAGAACTCCACCACCTTAGTGGGAGCGCTGACGGATATCTCGTCGAGCTTATCGGTTCCGTAGACCGCCATACCGCGCTTTACGCCGAGCTTGGTCAGCGCCTTTGCCATGGGCATGAGCAGCTCCGGCTTGTAAACTCCGAGGAGCTGCACGTTTGCGTGAGCCGGGTTTGTGAGCGGCCCGAGGATATTGAACACGGTCGGAATTCCTATTTCCTTGCGGACGGGGCCTACGTACTTCATTGCGCTGTGGTACTTCTGCGCGAACAGGAAGCACATTCCCACCTCGTCGAGGAGCTTCACGCTGCCAGCCGGGTCGGTGGAGATATTCACCCCGAGGGTCTCGAGGCAGTCGGCGGTGCCGCACTTGCTGGAGGCTGCGCGGTTGCCGTGCTTAGCGACCTTAGCGCCAGCCGCTGCGCATACCAGAGCGGAGATAGTGGAAACGTTGATGGAGTTGGAGCCATCGCCGCCGGTTCCTACAATTTCGAGCACGTCGCCGGGGTAGTTCACACGGTCTGCGCAGTCGCGCATTACATATGCGGAAGCGGATATCTCGTCGGTGGTCTCGCCCTTGATGTGGAGCGCGGTCAGATACGCCGCGGTCTGCGCCGGAGTCGTGCTTCCGGTCATTATCTCGCGGGTTACTTCCGCAGCCTCGTCGTAGGTAAGGTCAATGCCCTCGGCAGCCTTCTTTATCATTTCCTTTATCATAATGTTACCTCCAGAAAGTTCTCGGCCATTTTTCTTCCGTCTTTTGTAAGTATTGATTCCGGGTGGAACTGAACTCCGAAAATCGGATAGTCCCTGTGCTCCACCGCCATTATCTCGCCGTCGTCGGTGCGGGCGGTGACTTTCAGGCACTCCGGGAAGCCATCCTCGGAAGCCGCCAGCGAGTGGTAGCGCGCTACCTCGCACTTTTCAGGAAGCCCGCGGAACAGCCTGCTGGACGTATCCAGCGTTGTAACCGACTTCTTTCCGTGCATGAGCTTCTTTGCGTAGGTTATCTCGGCGCCGAAGGTTTCGCAAATCGCCTGATGACCCAGGCACACGCCGAGTATCGGTATCTTTCCGGCGGCGGTCTTTATTACTTCTTCGCACACGCCTGCGTCGCAGGGTCTGCCGGGGCCGGGGCTTACGATGATGTGAGATGGCTTCAGAGCCATTATCTCGTCAGCGGTCATTTCGTCGTTGCGAATGACCCTGATGTCGGGGGTTATGCCGCCGATGAGCTGGTAGAGGTTGTATGAAAAGCTGTCGTAGTTATCTATCAGAAGTATCATATGTTCTCCTCCTGCGCGATGGTGAGCGCGTTCATGACTGCCTTCGCCTTGTTGATGCACTCGTTGTATTCGTTGACCGGAACGCTGTCTGCTACGATTCCCGCGCCGCTTCTGACGAACACTCTGCCGTTCTTCTTGAACGCGAGGCGTATCGCAATGCAGGTATCGAGGTTTCCGCGGAAGTCGATGTAGCCGACCGCGCCGCCGTAAACTCCGCGCTTGTTATTTTCAAGTTCGTTGATTATCTCGCACGCCCTGAGCTTCGGAGCGCCGGAGAGAGTACCCGCCGGGAGCACCGCGTCCACGGCGTCCAGCGCGGATTTGCTGTCGAGAATCTCGCCGCGCACCGTGGAGCCGATGTGCATTACATGAGAATAGCGCTCGATGCACATGTACTTTTCGACCTCCACGGAGCCGAACTTGCTGACTTTTCCGATGTCGTTTCGTCCGAGGTCGACGAGCATGTTGTGCTCGGAAAGCTCCTTTTCATCGTGGAGCAGCTCGGTCTCGAGGCGCTTGTCCTCCTCGTCGGTGGCGCCCCTCGGGCGGGTCCCGGGAAGGTGTGGAGCGTTCCGTTTTCGAGCTTCACGAGGGTCTCGGGGGAGGCTCCGGCGATCTCCATATCATCGCTGGAGAAGAAGAACATGTAAGGGGAGGGGTTGGTAGCCCTCAGAACGCGGTACGCGTCCAGCAGGCTTCCATCGAAGTCCGCGTCAAGGCGGTTTGAGAGCACCACCTGGAATATGTCGCCCTCGTAGATGTAGTGCTTCGCCTTCTCGACCATTGCGCAGTACTGCTCCTCGCTGAACAGCCTGCGGAACTCCGAGCGGAGCTTTCCGTGCGGGATATCGGCGGGCTTGCCGTTTCTGATGAGATGCTCCATTTCGGCGAGGTCTGCTTCTGCCTTTGCGTACTCGTTTTCGAGGTCGCTCGTGGAGATGTTGGTTATCAGGACTATCTTCTGGTGTATGTTGTCGAAGGCGATTACCTTGTCGAACAGCATGAGGTCAACGTCCTTGAACCGCTCCTCGTCCTTCGCGTCGAGGTTCAGGGTGGGTTCGCTGTACTTTATGTAGTCGTAGGAGAAGTACCCCACCAGACCTCCGGTGAACGACGGGAAGCCATCCAGCTTCGGGCTGGTGTACTTCTTCATGAGTTCCTTGATGTACGCCGCCGGGTGCGCCTGGTGAGAGGTCTCGGTCTTTCCGGTAACGACGTCCTTCACTGTGAGTTCGCCGTTGGTGCAGGTAAGCTCCAGTTTGGGGTTGTAGCCGAGGAAGGTGTAGCGTCCCCATTTTTCCTGGTTCTCGACGCTTTCAAGTATGTAAACATGGCGGCTGACTCTGCGGAGCTTTTTCAGTACCTCGATCGGGGTCGTGAAGTCGGAGAGTATCTCGCGGCAGACCGGGATAACGCTGTATCCGGTGAGTTCCTTTGCCTTTTCAAGAGTAGGTTTCAGCATGATAATGTTCCTTTCCTGCAAAACAAAAACTCCGCCCTTAAACGCAGAGAACCTCTGCTTCTAAGGACGGAGTATACACTACACCGCGGTACCACCTTAATTTGCGGCCTCGAAGCCGCACACTCGCCGGATACTAACATATCCCTGCAATTAACGCTTGCAACACGTCGCAGAATACTCGGCAGGTTTTGGACACCGCCTTTGACTGCGCCCTCTGTGGTCCATTTAATATGCTCTGCGTTCTGCGGTATTCTCAGCAGCGACCGCTCTCTGGGAGTGCACAAGCATTTTTATCTCCACGTCTTTGGTTTGTAAGGGCGTATTGAATTGTAAGACCTTACCGGTTTGGACGCCGGAAGGTTCTTTTGTTGTGATTATGATACCACAAATTTCCCGCCTTGTCAAGGGCTTTTTGAATTTTTTTTCTTGCTTTCCTGCAAAGTTAAATCCGCTTAACATCAAGCATTTTTTAACTATAATATTTGCTGAACCGCTTGAAAAATAATACGGGATATGCTATACTATAGCTATCCGAAACCGGAAAATCAACACCAGAGAGGTAATGAAATGCCGATAATCTACGACGAAAAGAAGCGGGTGTTCAAGCTTGACACTCCGAATACCACCTACGCCTTCCACGTAACGAATTCCAACCACCTGCTGCACCTTTATTATGGCGCTTCCATTCCCGAGACGGACATCACGCATATGCTGCGTATCCCGAACGACGAGCCGTTCGTACCCTCGACACACGACGGAATGGGACCGCACTCCTTCGACTGTGCTGCCATCGAGTTCCCGACAAGCGGCGTCGCTGATTTCCGCGAGCCGTGCATGCAGCTCATGGACAAGTACGGCATGAGCGCCTGCGAGTGCTACTACGACAGCTACGCCATCTATAAGGGCAAGAAGAAGCTGGAGGGTCTCCCCGCGACCTACGCCAACACCGACGACGAAGTTACCAGCCTTGAGGTATACTGCAAGGACCCGCACAACGGGCTTGAGATCACGCTCCAGTACAGCGTGTTTGAGAAGTTGGACGTTATCACCCGCTCCGTAAAGGTGAAGAACGGCGGCGCCGACCCCATCGAGCTGCGCAGACTGCTCTCTGCCTGCGTTGAGCTTGACAGCAAGGATTACGACATGATCACCCTCTACGGCACCTGGGCGAGGGAGCGCCACGTACAGCGCAATCCGCTGCACTTCGGAAAGCAGCTCGTAGATAGCTGCCGCGGAGCCACCAGCCACGCTCACAACAACTTCATCGCGATAGTCGACCACAAGGCTACCGAGGACTACGGCGACTGCTACGGCTTTGCGCTGTGCTACTCGGGAAGCTTCGTTGCGGGCTGCGAGGTCAACCAGTACGAAAAGACCCGTGTGTTCTCCGGAATCAACCCGTACGACTTCAGCTGGCACCTTGACCTCGGCGAGGAGTTCCAGGCTCCGGAGGTCATCATGGTATTCTCAGCGAGCGGTATCGGCACGATGAGCCGCACCTTCCACGACGTTATGAGAAACAACCTAACCCGTGGCAAGTGGAAGGATATCCGCCGTCCCATACTCATCAACAACTGGGAAGCGACCTACTTTAATTTTGACACCGACAAGCTGCTCGACATCGCGCGTGAATCCGCGAAGGCAGGCATTGAAATGCTGGTAATGGACGACGGCTGGTTCGGACACAGGAACGACGACAAGTCCTCCCTCGGCGACTGGTTCGTGAACGAGGACAAGATCAAGGGCGGTCTGAAGCACCTTGTTGACGAGGTAAACAAGCTCGGTCTGAAGTTCGGTATCTGGTTCGAGCCGGAGATGATCAGCCCGGACAGCGAGCTGTACAAGGCGCATCCCGACTGGTGCATACATATCCCGGGACGTCCCCGCACTACCTGCCGTTCTCAGCTTGTTATCGACTTCTCCCGCAAGGATGTCCGCGATTACATCTACGACCAGATGTACAAGATACTCTCCTCCGCGAATATCGAGTACGTAAAGTGGGACATGAACCGTCAGCTCTGCGAGGTCGGCAACGAGGTGCTCCCGCCCGAGAGACAGCGCGAGATCTGGCACCGCTACGTTCTCGGAGTTTACGAGATCCAGGAGCGCCTGCTCACCGATTTCCCCGACCTTCTGCTTGAGAACTGCGCAGGCGGCGGCTCCAGATTCGACGCAGGCATGCTCTATTATTCGCCGCAGATCTGGTGCTCCGACGACACCGACGCGATCGAGCGCCTCAAGATACAGTACGGAACTTCGATGTGCTATCCCTGCTCCTGCTTCGGCGCGCACGTTTCCGACAGCCCGAACCACTGCGTAGGAAGAATCACTCCGTTCGAGACCCGCGGAAGAGTTGCAATGGTAGGAACTTTCGGCTACGAGCTTGACATCACCAAGATATCCGACGACGACAAATGGAATATCCGCAAGCAGATCGAGGAGTTCAACAAGTACAACCCGCTGGTGCGCACCGGCGATCACTACAGGATCGGCAATCCGTTCGACAACGACCGCTTCGACGCGTGGGAGTTCGTTGCAAAGGACAAGAGCGAAGCTCTGCTGGAGTACGTTCAGGTCCTGAAGGAACCGAGCGTATTCCTGCACAGAGTGCGCCTGGCAGGTCTTGAGAAGGGCTGCTATTACCGCCACGAGGAGACAGGAAAGGTATACAGCGCAGAAGTCCTGATGAACAGCGGCTTTGACATTCCGTCCCTGTGGGGAGATTTCCAGAGCTATATAGCGCATTTCATTAAGGAAAACTAAACGTAGAATAGAGCAGAGCGGAGCAATTCCGCTCTGTTTTTTAAAACTAAGAGGGGGGAGCAGCATGCCGGATACCAGCAGAATATACATTCCGAAACGCGTGAGCGGAATGCTTCGCGGGATTTATACAAGCCGTGTGACGGTCGTCAGCGCTCCTGATGGCTGCGGAAAAACCACCCTGGTGCGGGAGTTCACCTCGCGCACCCGCCCGGCTGGAATATCGCTGCGGACTATCACTGGTGCAAGGAATACCGGCGAGTGCTTCGCGCAGATATGCGCCATAGTCACTGGGCAGGAGTTCGCGGAACCGCTTTCTGAGCGCGAGTTCATGGCGGTTTCGCAGGAGTTCGCGGCGGCGCGTCCGAAGAAACCGCTTCTGATAATCGTTGACTGCGACTGCGCGGCGCGCACAGCGCTGGGAAACTACCGCACGGCAAAGCTGCTCCGGGACTGCCGCTGCGCGCGGTTCGTGTTCGTTTCCAGCGCGATGAAGCCCGCTTACCGGGGTCTTGCGCATGAAATGGGGTTCACGCTCATCGAGCGCGACAGCCTTAGCATGAACATATCCGAGGTGATGGAGTACGCCGGGCGCTGCGGCATAAGCTTCAATGCAAGGGAGGCGTACAGCGCCTGCCGCGGCTCCTTCCTCGGGACGCGGCTTTGCCTTATGCTGGCGCAGCGCGGCGAGAATTTCCAGAACCTCACTGCGGAGGGGCGGCTGATACGTGCGGTGCTCCAGCCGGGGCCGGTGAGCCTTCACGGCGCGCTGACCGCAGCGGCGGCGTTTCCGGAGCTTCCCGAAGAATTCCTGAGCGACCTGCGGGCGTTCAGCGCCGTCACCGAGTTCTTCGGCGCGGAGCTTTTTACCCGCGCAGGGATAATACGTGAGCTTGAGCGGCTCCGGCAGATGATCCCGCTTGTAGACATCGACCGCCGCACAAGCGCGGTGAAAATCCACCCGACGATGATCCACGCCGCATACAGAGTGTTTTTCGAGTTCCCGGAGAATGTCCAGCACGACATGCGCGTATGCTTTGCGCGGCATTTCAACCGCATCGGAGAGAGCTTCTCGTCATTCCTGGAGTACTTTCTTGCAGGGGAGTATCAGCTTGCCGCAGACGTCCGCACCCGGGTCAGGGTATCATATTTTATGCTGATGAGGTCCTCAACGCTGCTTCAGCGGTTCGTGACGGAATGTCCGCTATCCTGCAAGGCGGCTATTCCGAGGATACTGCGTATGAACGCGCTGCTCATGCATTCTCCGCTGAGACCCATGCTGCTCGGGAAATTCGACGAAATAATAAGCTGGGTAGAAGATTCGGAGGACCACAGCGCGGCGGAAAAGCGGCGCCTGATAAGCTACGCGTACGCGCTGAAATCCAACGAGGACCTGTATTCCCTTGATAAAATGGGCGCGAACATCAAGCGCGCCTACGACCTTTTCAAGATCCGCCGGGAGTACGAAGCGCCGAAGTTCCCGTGGACGATGTACGCGCCGTCGGTGTTCTGCCTGATACATCGGCGGGGGCATTCCATGCAGACCGAGAACGCGCAGTTCACACGGTATCAGCACATGTACACCGAAATGCTGAACCACGGCAAGTATGCGCAGATGATCTTCACCGGCGAGATGAAGTACTACCAGGGCGACCTTACCGGCGGACTTGAGCTGCTTTCCGCTGCGGCTTCTTTCTGCTCAGTCAGGGAGCAGGGAGCAATCCGGCTTGCCGCGCTCTATTCTGCGGCGAAATGCTGCCTGTACCTCGGGGATTATGAGGGATTTTACGAAATACTCACGGATATCCACGACACGGAGCACGCGCACGCCAACGCCGAGGAGGGCGAGTGCGCCAAGCTGTGCCTGGGGCTTCTCAGAGGGCTTCGCGGCGGCGGTTTCGATGACATGTGGTATGCAATATGCAGCGAGGATACCGACATGCTCTGCAATCGGTATACCGCGCCGTATTTTGCGCTGGTAAAGGCAATGTATTTTCTCCGAAGCGGAAAATACGACCTGCTTTCCGGACACACCGAGCAGTTCTTTAACGCCGCCGACAGCGCTGAAAATGAGGCGGTCAGCATTGCGCTGCGGCTTTGCACGGCGCAGGCTTCGCTTTCGCTGGGAAGCTTCGAGCGTGCTTCAATGGCGCTGACGAGGGCACTGGATATCGCAATGGAGAACCGGATACCGTCAGCGCTTGGGGAGATCTGCGCGGCGTTTCCGGAGCTATTCGGGCAGATAGAGCAGATGCTTCCGGAGAAGTATTCCGTTATAATCCACCAGGCGCAGCGGCTCGGAGCGGAGTTCCGCCGAGGCGTGGAGACTGTCCGCACCTACGAGATAACCTACGCCGCAAGCGTTCAGCGTGATAACTTCGCGGAGCACTATCTGGCGCCGCTGAAAAGCCTGCTTGATTCGGCGGAGGGTCTGCGGCAGGAGCTGGGGCTGTCGGCAACGGCGTTCAAATATGCGGTGATGGCGGCTTCCGGAGTGGAGAACAAGGATATTTGCAGGCTGTTCAGCGTATCCGAGGACAGCGTAAAAAGCAGCCTGAAACGCACCTTCGCTGCGCTTGGGGT
>ENA-OOXM01002465-OOXM01002465.1-human-gut-metagenome-genome-assembly--contig:-NODE-2465-length-11809-cov-2.654160_pt1 | contig 11809 bp, 9 predicted proteins | sample MGYA00241589_ERZ501347 | MGnify/ENA primary metagenome ERZ501347 (study PRJEB25962, sample SAMEA2042832) | human gut metagenome | biome: human gut; feature: human-associated habitat; material: faeces...
GCTTCGTCATACATGCCGATGAACTTCGGGTGAAACTCATTTGCGCTGCGAACCACCTGCTCTGCGTTTTTGTTTGCAGTTATTGCATAAACTTCGAATTCATCCGGGTGAAAGCCCGCCACGGAGAGAGTTTGTGTTCCGATTGAACCGGTTGAACCGAAAACGGCGATTTTTTTCATTTGTTGATCCTCCGTACAACGAGAATTTTTTCTGCGTAAGCCCAATGGAAAAATCCGTAAACAACAACGGGGCGGACATGCCGCCTTTGCAGCGGGCTGCGGCAATCAGCAGACCGACTGTTCGGCATCCGCTTGATGCATATTAAATGAAAAATGCAAATGCGACCGCAACGATTGGCGCAGCGACCATTGCGCTGTCCAATCTGTCCATCACGCCGCCGTGACCGGGGAAAAGATTGCTGTAATCTTTAACACCTGCCCAGCGTTTGAATGTGGATGCAAGCAGATCTCCGAACTGCCCAACGATGCCCGCGATGAAGCATACTGCAATAAGAGTAACGAGAGAAACGTCAAGTCCCCAGAGTTTTTGAGCAAAATAGACAATAACGCCGCCGAGAGCACCGCCGACAACGCCGCTTACTGCGCCCTCAACAGTTTTATTAGGGCTGATATAGGGACAGAGTTTGTGCTTGCCAAACAGTGAACCGACCATGTATGCGGTGTTGTCAGCCATGCAGGGACCGGCAAAAATGCAAAGGAATGCTGCACGCGAAATATCGTTTCGGCCGAACCCGACAAGTCCGAAGCAGGCAAGCAGAGACACGGGGTAGACGAGCAGCGCAAGTGAGGCGATAAGATCTTCATTTGTGCGCCGCGCGTTAAGGATTCTTTCAACCATGATTGCAACAAATGCGGCAGCCACCAGCGGAAGAATGAATCTTGCGCCGAATTTATACATTACGGCGAACATTGAGCCGCCGAGCAGAATTTGCGGAAGCACGGCGGGGCGAATTCCTCTTTTGACAAAGATCGTGAACATTTCATAGACAGCTGCAACTGTGAAAAGTCCGAGAACAGCCGCCTGAACCCAGCCCCCGAACCAAACAACGAGGCAGAGCAGACCGATTAACAGAACGGCGATTAAAGTGCGAACAGGCAAATCTTTCATAAAACAAAATCCTTAAATCATAATTATTCTGCGGCTGCGCTGAAAGGAGCCGCAAAACGGCGCAAACCTGAACAAAAATCCTGCAAAATCAAAGCACACGGCCAAAGCGTCGGGTTCGATTCAAAAACTCGCGCAGGCAACCAAAGTAAACCTCGGGAGTGAAATCGGGCCACAGCGTTTTTGAAAAAACAAACTCGGCATATGCGGCCTGCCAAAGCAAAAAGTTGGACAAACGCTCCTCACCGGCGGTGCGGATTATGAGATCAAGTTCGGGCAGTCCTGACGTATAAAGCCTGTCTGCTATTGTTTGCTCGGTAACGGCATCGGGTGCAATGCCCTCCGCTGCAATGCGGCGGACAGCATGAACGATTTCGTCACGGCTGCCGTAGTTAACGGCGATATTGAAACAGAGGCCGGTGTTATGCTTTGTTCTTTCAACGGCATCCTCCATGAGGGAACGGAGTCCGGGTTTAAATGCCGAAAGTTCGCCGAGGGTGCGTATCCGGACGCCGTTCAGGTTCAGCTCATCGATTTCTTTATAAAAATATTCGGAGAGGAGCTTGAACAATGCATCGATTTCGGCTGCGGGACGAGCCCAGTTTTCGGTTGAAAATGCATAGACTGTGAGAGCCTCGATTCCGAGGGAATGCGTTGTGCGGACGATTTGGTGCAGGGATTCCATTCCCGCACGGTGCCCCGCACTGCGCGGAAGCAGGCGTTTCTTTGCCCAACGGCCGTTGCCGTCCATAATTATGCCGACATGGTGCGGCAGTTCACCGCCGAGTGAAAGTGCGGCAAGTTCTTCATTTGTGAATTTGGGATAAATCTTCATAAAACATAAAGGCGGCCGGAACATGCACCACGCCCGGGCAGCATCAAAAAATACGATAACAAGACTGCTGCAAGCCGAGAACCTGCAGCAGCCGCGTATTCTCAATGGGTTGATTCAGCGTCCGCCGCATCCTCCGCACGGAGGGAATCGACGTTTGTTTTGAATTCACAAAACACAAGCTGAACTGTCGGAATGCTGCGACCGGGCAGGGGAAGGCAGCGCACAACACGTTTGGAGTCGCCTTCAACGCCCTTGCGTGAACGTGCCTCGACCGTTTCAACGCGGTAGCCCGCACGCTCAAGAATTGCAGCGGCCCGATCAAGCGGATAACCGAGTATGTTCATCAAACGGCAAGAAGCTCCTTCTCTTTTTCGCTTGCAATGCGGTCAATTTCTTTAATGGCATTGTCGGTGGCCTTTTGAGCCTTTTCTTCAAGCCTCTTCTGGTCATCCTCGGTGATAGTGCCGTCCTTGCAGTCTTTTTTGATGGTTTCGTTTGCTTCGCGGCGGATTGCACGGATCGCAACTTTGGATTCCTCGGCTTTTTTGCGGACGATTTTAACAAGCTCTTTGCGGCGCTCCTCGGTAAGTTCGGGGAAAACAAGGCGAATGAGCTTGCCGTCGTTCGACGGGTTGATGCCGAGATCGGATTTTTGAATTGCTTTTTCCGCGGCTGAGATCATTGAAGCATCCCACAGCGAGATAACAAGAAGACGCGGTTCGGGTGAGCTGACGGTGCCCATTTGGTTAATGGGAGTGGGCGTGCCGTAATAGTCCACCATGATGCGGTCAAGCAGCTTGGGGTTTGCCCTGCCTGCACGAAGGGAGCCGAGATCCCTGTTGAGCACTGCAATGGTCTTGTTCATTTTATCCTGTGCGGTTTCGATAATATCCATGGTAAATCCTCCTCTTGAAGAATGAATTAACTGTATTATTTTATATTAAGGGCGCGGCGTTGTCAACCGCAGTCGGGGGTGTTTTTTTGTATTTTTGCGGCAAAATCCGCAAATTGACTGCGCAAGGGCAACTCTGATTGATGCTGCTTATGAGTTCGACTGCCGCCGAAGCAGCATTTAATTTAAACAAGTTCGAATCCCGGCTGCGCATCAACTATCGTGCCGGCATTTTCGCCGTTAACGGCGGCAACAAGCGCTTCTGCGGAGTGCATTTTGAAAAGCACCATCGGAATGCCGTATTCGCGGCAAAAACTCATTGCCGTTAAGTCGGTTGCCTTGAGGTTTTTTGTAATGACTTCATCGTAACTGATGCGGGCATAACGCTTTGCCTCCGCACAGACATTCGGGTCGGCGGTGTATATTCCGTCAACATTTTTTGCAAGCAGCAGTGCGTCAGCGTGAATCTGAGCAGCGCGGAGCGCCGATGCCGTATCCGTGGAAAAGAAAGGTGCGCCCGAACCGCAGGCAAAGATAACAACCGTGCCGGCGTCAACGGACTTGTTCGCTTCGCGTGCGGAATAACTGTCCATAAACATATCCATTGAAACAGCGGAAAGCACGCGAACGGGAACGTTAAGGTCGATGAGTGCCTGCTCAAGAGCGAGTGCGTTCATGGCGGTTGCAAGCATGCCTATGTTATCGGCGCGGCTTCGGTCCATTGTTCCGCCGGAGCGTCCGCGCCAAATGTTGCCGCCGCCGACAACAACACCGAGCAGACAGCCCGCATCATGAAGCGCTTTAATTTGCAGTGCGGTTTCCGTGGCCTTTTCAAAATCAATGGGCGTTTTGCCCGAAAGTGCTTCGCCGCTGACTTTTAACAGTACTCTTTTATATTTCATTGTGGTTTTACCTCCGATTTTAATTCATGTTGATTTGACCGCCGGCCCGTTTTATTTCGTGTCCTTTTCGGGTTTAATGGGTGTGTGAACAACATTGATTTCATTAACGCGCCTTCCGTCCGCCGCCTTTATCGTGATTTCAAGGCCGTGCGCGCTGAATTTATCGCCGACATCGGGAATCCTTCCCAGGTGTTCCATGACCCAGCCGTTAAGAGTCGATGAATCGGTTTCATCAGTGATATCAAACATATCGAAAAATTCATCGAGATCCATTGCGCAGTTTATGTCATAATTGTTTTCGCCGAGTTTTCGCACGTTTTCAACGATTTCATCGTGTTCGTCCCAAATCTCGCCGACAAGCTCCTCAAGAATATCCTCCATGGTGACGATGCCGAGTGTGCCGCCGTATTCATCCGTAACAACGGCCATATAGGTTTTTTCCTTTTGCAGCAGCTTCAGGAGGTTGCTTATCTTCAGAGTCGGCGGGATGAATATAGGCTTTGTCATGATTTCGCGGACCGAATGCTCCGTAATGCCGCCGTCCGTGTAAAAATCCTTATGATGAATTATGCCGATGATGTCATCTATCGTTTCTTCGTAAACGGGCAGACGCGAATGTCCGGATTCGGTAAAAATCTTTGCAATTTCGTCTTTTGATTCATCAACATCAACCGCTTCGATATCAACGCGATGGGTCAAAATGTCTTCAACCTGCACGTCGTTAAACTCGATTGCGCTGCGGAGCAGGGAGCCCTCGTTCTCGTTGATGCTTCCGCCCTGTTCAACTTCATCAACAAACATCAGCAGCTCTTCCTGCGTGATCTTTCTGTTGCTGTCGGTTTTGAGCAGCTTTGCAAGCAGCTTTTTAAGGCCGGTGAAAAGCAGAGTGAGCGGGGTAAAAACAATCATCAGAAGGTTGATTAGGGGAGCCGAGAACATGCTGAATTTTTCGGGATTCTCTTTTGCAAGGCTCTTGGGGCTGATTTCGCCGAAAATCAAAACAACGATTGTAACAACAACGGTTGAAATTGTTGCGCCCTTGTTTCCGTACAATTCAACGAAAAGCACAGTGCCGAGTGACGCCACAAGAATGTTAACAATATTGTTTCCGATGAGAATGGTGGACAAGAGCTTGTCATATTTATCGCAAAGATGCAGCGCAAGCGCGGCGCGGCGGTTGCCTTTTTCCGCAATTGTACGCAGCCTTGTGCGGTTAAGAGACGAAAAAGCTGTTTCCGTTGCGGAAAAATATGCGGAAAGAATGATGCATATCATCATGGCAACGATCATTGAAATGTGGTTCATTGGGTCAAAACTGCTCCTTGTTGAATTTGCAGGGATGGGAACGCGGGCAACAAAAAAACGCTCCGAACGCAAAACTTTCGGATACGCATTTGAGCATATGCGGAATATATAACGAAAAAACCGGGCAGAAAATGCCCGCCGGAGCAATGCTCGGCTGAAACGCAGCAGTATGTTACCGCGCCCTGACACTCATGATTACCGTTGTCGTCATCGGTACTCAATGTCCGTCCCTCCGTAAAAAATCGATGCTACTATTATAACTTATCCGTGAGCCGCTGTCAATAGCACCGAAGCCCGCTCCTGCATTTTGAACAGGAACGGGCTTCAGGCTTCGCTTTTTGTTCCGCTGCCTACGGTAAAAAGCAGGGGCAGCGGGCAAATTCGGAGGGTTTATCAGTTGCCGGCATACATCTCAATTTCGTAAACATTGAGATGATAGGGATACCCGGTCTGATTCGTTTTGCGCATGTTGATTTTGAACAAACGCCTTGCCTCGGGCATATCAATGTGGTCGATAGATATGTCAGCGGTATTGCCGGTTGTGACATGAACCCTCTTCCAGAACCATGCGATTTGGCAGACTCGGTTTTGCGTGGATCTGTCCATATTGAAGTACGCTTCTTCCGTGAGATACCTTTCGTTAAGGATATAAACATCCCATGACGAAGTGTTCAGGTTGGAATTTTCACCTGCGGAACCGGCATGATATATCTTGAGTATCGGATTTGCAACGGGGGTATGAATGTCGAATGCAACCCAACCGTTGATGCCGGAAGCGTGCCACTTGTCGGCTTCGCGATCACTCATCTTTCCGTCGAATGCGTGCTGCGGTCCGTTCTTCGCATAATCCGGATACTTCTTATTGGAATAATAGACGGTGGCGTTAAGCGCAAGATTGACCGAGGGTTCGGCGACCTTTGTGAACACTGCGGTAACAATAACGTCACGCGCAGGCATCGTGAAGGTGCCGCCGTTGTTCGCCGCACCGTTGACAACGTAATGACTGAGCTCGTACCCTTCATCGGGAACGGCTGTCAGCTCAACTGCTTCCCCGAAAAAGGCGGACAACTTGGAAGCCGAAACCGTGCCGCCTGTGGGCTGAACAACGGTAATGCTGTACGCATTTGCGGTGAACACGGCGGAAACTTCAACATTTCGTGCGGGCATGGAGAAGGTATCTCCGTTAATTCTCTCGCCGTCAAGCGTAAAGTAATCGAGGGTATAGCCTTCCGCAGGGGTCGCGGTAAGCTCTATTGTTGTACCCGCAGCTGCGGAGGTTGCGGAAGCCGAAACCGTGCCGCCTGTGGGCTGAACAACGGTAATGCTGTACGCATTCGCGGTAAATACAGCGGAAACCTCAACATTCCGTGCGGGCATGATGAAAGTATTTCCGTTAATCCTTGCGCCGTCAAGCGTGAAGTAATCGAGGGTATAGCCTTCCGAAGGGGTCGCGGCAAGCTCTATTGTTGTACCCGCAGTTGCGGAGGTTGCGGAAGCGGCAACACTGCCGTTTGCGGGCTGAACAACGTTAATGCTGTATTTTACCGCGCCGGGTTCTGCATCAAAGGCGGTGCTGAGCTTGATACTCTCTTCCTGCTTGCCTTCCTGAACCGTGTAGAACACGCGTCCTGCATCGCTGCCGTAATCAAGGCCGGTGAAGCTGACTGTGCTGCTCTGAGCTTCTTTGGAAGCAATCTGCGTGTAGTTCCCGTTTGCGTCACGCAGATAGAGACGAACCGTGCTGCCCGTCGGAGCATGGGTGAGACTGAACGTATCGCTTGCGCCCTTGTTGTTTTTTGCGGAAGCGAACTTCATGAGCACGATGTCCGTGCGGTTGCGTTCGGTCGTTTCAAACATCTGCCATTCGTAAATACGGATAGCGCCCCATGCGGAAGAGCCGCTGTTGAAGATATAGAGTCTCCATTCCTGTGCGGTGACGGGTGTGATCAGTTCATCGGTGACATCCGAACTGTTGTTGTTTGTGCTGTATACCGTTACCCAATTGTTTCCGCTTTTGTACTGAACGGAAAAAGCAATTGTGTTCATGTCCTGGGACTCGCCGCCGTATTCGGCGTGTTCAATTCGAATTCGTTTGATGGTTCGCGGTTGGTCGAGTTTTATCGTCATCCAGCCGCTCTGCGCATTGGTGGCGCACCATTTGGAGCCGTTTTCGCTCGTTCCGTCAATGGCCTTCCATGCAGGTTCGCCGTCATTCTGTGCGGAATAGCCGGTGACTTCTGCCAAGGGGCAGATGTTTACGGGAACGGTAACATCGCTCAGCTTTTCGGTATCGCCGTTTTCATAGGGCCAATCGATTGTGAAGCGGGAGCTTTCGCCGCGAACACCGTTTGCGTTTACGGGAACGACTTCGATGGTAACATCCGCCTGGTCATCGTTGCGGACAAGGTTCGGAATATAATACGCGGTGTTGGGCGTTTCCATTATAAGTGTTCTTGTGCCGTCCGCATTGAGCCTGTAAATCTCGTAGGAGGAGGCGTTATTGCCGTTCCACTTGATGCGCGCTTCGGCGGTGTATGCATCAAGATAAATGATTTCTTCAAGCCTTGCATTGCTTGCGCTTGCAGCCGCCGCCTCGGAATCGGTGACGGCAAGCCTGCCGATGTTGACCTGATAGTCGGAAACATTGCTTGTGCCGCCGATTTCAAAGCCGATCGCATAGAGTTTTTTGCCGCTGAGGGAAGCGAGGGAAACATTGCTTGTTGTCCAGCCGCCGCTGCTTGCATCAAGGGCAAAAGTTGCTTTTTGGCAATTTGCATAGCTTGAAGTGCTGCTGTCGCCGTAATAGGCAACAAGTTTCATCAGCCCCCTGTCGTTCTTGGCGGTCACGGCAATATTTGTGCTGCCGTTGATGTCAAGATTCGTGCTGTAAAGCATGATATTATTGGGCTTGTTTGCCGTCAGCGAACCGTAGAATTTGATTGAAGAACCGCCGTTGTATGCGTCTTCAAAGTCGTATGCGCCGCTGAGCTTTTGTCCGTTTGAATCGATGATCCATGTCCATGTGGGCATAACATCCTGAACGGACTGATAGCTCCATTCCGCATCGCGGGATTTGACGCCGTCAATATAGAAAGCCTTTCCGTGGCCGGAGTTGAAGTTGGTTACAAACGGCGCAGAAATGATCGTCGTGTGGTCGGCAAAGAACCTTGACATGCCCGCCCAGCCGCTTGAGGAAGTGCTTCTGGGGTCGCCGCCGTTGACATAGAATTGACGTTCAACCTCGTGGAAATCCGCACCGTCACCGGAAAGACCCATTGTGGAGTTCGGGCAGTAAAGCGCAAGAGAGAGCTTCAATTTGTTGCTGTTGTTGAGCAGATAATTTGAGCTGAAATTTGTGTTCATGCAGTTCTGCTGAACATCAAGCCCCGCAAAGGCCTCGTATTGGCTTTTGCCGAGACCCTGCATGGTGGAAACGGTCGTGTTGACCTCTTGAGTCGTCCAATTGTAGTTCATAAAGAACTCGTTAACGCCTGCGGAAACCCAGCCGCTGTTGTAGCCGTTAACGGCATCCTGATAGCTGAGATTGCCGCTGTCGGTGATTGAATCGTACCAGCCGATAAGCATGTTCGGCTTTTGCTGACGCATATATGCTATCATGCTTCTGAGATTACCGGCGGTTGTGTAGTCAACGGCGGTTTCTTCATTGAAGAAATAACCGTCGAAGCCGTAATATTCCATAACTTCAATCAGCTTGTCCGCAACGCTTCTGTAATTGCGAACAAAGTTCTCCACAACGGAGGAATTGCCGCCGCAGTCGAAGAAAATCGTGCCCATGACGGGAACGCCGTTTGTGTGCGCCGCATCGGTGAATTCACCTGTCGGCACAACGACTTGTCCCCGTTTTGAACCGGACCAGTACACAAAGGAGGTTGCGTACTGCCAGTAGTTAAAGGCATAGCTTGAAAAGCTTTCCTGTCCCTGTGCGTTTGTTGCATCGTGTTTGGAGTTTGCAAGGGAGCAAACCATGAGTTTAGCATCGGGGTTTGCATAGTCGTTGACCGTGAATCCCGTGTATCTGTCTGCAAGGGGAACAACGGATCTTGAGTAGTCGGAATCCGGATCGTTTGTCGGTTCCCAGCTGAGCAGCGTGTCAACCGTGAATGCCGGGCCGATGGGCATCAGCGAAGTGCCGTCCGCATATGCCTCGTTTAGCGAATCCGCGTTCGCAGCCTTAACAACGGCGGAAAGAGTGCTGAAAAAGCTCCGTGACGGCAGAACGCCGAAGCAGAACACTGCGGCGAGAAGCGCAGCAATGATTTTTTTTATCGTATTTACCCTCATATTATTTTCCTTTCAAATAATAGACTGATAGATTGTCTGAACGAATCTAAACCGTAATGATGCAGTAAAGCCCGGTTTAAATCATTCAATTATGCCCAGTTTCGTGAACTCGGAGATAATTTCGCCCAAATCAGCCGCTGCCTGAGGGATCTCAACATCATATTCATCAAGAATGTGCGAAAGGATCTCCTCCTCCGTTTGTCCTTTTTGAATTGACTCATAAACAAACAACGACAGTTCATTAAGCAAAATCATTCCCTTTGTTTCCGTGCTGCTTCCCCCAAGCGGCACCAAAAGGTTGTCTCCGGCGATTGTTCTTAAAACGTAATTTTTGCTTATTTGCATAAGCTCCCTCCGTAATTATCTTCTTTTGTGATATTCTGCTGCAAGCCGTGTATATGCGTCCATTTTTTTGCACATAAAGGTCGGTTCTGCATCGAATCGCCCGTTTTCGGCAAAACAAACGGCGGGACAAGCTTCACAGATATTGCGAAAACGGCAAGCGGTGCATTTTGCCGGAACCATGATGTTTTCGCGCATTGCCCGAATGTCGTTCCATGCGGCGGAAAATCCGCGTTCTTTCAGCGAAGCGGATGGTTCGCGCATCATTCCGCAGGGTCGAAGCTGCCCGTTGTATGTGATCCAAAACGCCGCAGCTCCCGCACGACAGCGTATACGCTCCGTCGGAATATCGCCGCACTCCGTTTCGGCAGACGGAATATCCTTGTTGAGTGCAACAGCTTCCGCACGTTTTTCAATAATCGCCGGGTCAAGCGTTCGCAGCTCGTGCGCCCACCTTGCGGCAGCGGATTCCTCCGGCGTGAACCTTTCGCAGGTTTCGCATTCGCCGATTTTACAGGGAAAAATTTTGGAGTTCTCATCCGCGCGGACGGGCGGGAACATATACGTTGCCGCCTGCAGCGGCAGATTATGCTCATTTGCAAAGCGTTCAACAGCGTCAAGATCTCCAATATTGTACGGTGTTGCAGAATAGTTTATCTTGACGGGAACACCCGCTTCCGTGAGCATTGCAACCGCACGGTAGTCTCTTTCAAAAGCACTGCCGCTGCGGCAAAGTTTTTCATAGGTTGCTTCGGATGCTCCGTAAAGCGTGATATTCACCCTCTGCGGCGGGAGCTTTCGGAGCAATTCGACCTGTTTTTCGCCGAGCATCGTTCCGTTTGTGTTTATCGAAACGATAATGCCGAGTTCACGGCATCGGCGATAGATTTCTTCAAAATCGGGCCGAATAAAAGGCTCGCCTCCGGTCAGCAGCAAAAACAACATGCCGCATTGCTGCGCTTCCTTTGCAATGTTCAGCCATTCCTCCGCGGAAAATTCGTCCGTTTTGATTTCGCCGTCATTTTCTTCGCGATGGATATAGCACATGCGGCAGCGGAGATTGCAGCGCGCCGTAAGCTCAAACGTTCCGGAAAGCGGAATGCCCCTTTTTGCGCTCTTTGCAAAAAGCCTGTTCACATACTCCGCATATTTCACTTCATTCACCTCCTTCCAGTGTTTCTTTCAGCAACCGAACCGCGCGGAAGTCCGCCGTGCAGTGCAGCTCAAAAATGGGAATGCACTCTGCCGCGCGGAAAAAGAGTTCCGCATGGCTTTCGCGCATCGCTCCGCCGTAAAGCCCGACAATATTGCTCATAATTGCCCTCAAAGCGCGAACACCCGAAAGGCGGGTGATTCTGTTTTCCGGAGCCTGTCCGAGCGAAATAATTGCGGCAATCGGCAGAGAAAAGTTTAAGCAAATGCCGCTTGTGCCGCAAAACGGCAGTCCGAAAGCATTTGCCGCGCCGTCAACAAAGCCGACAGCGCATCGATCCCCGTTGAGAATCAAAGCGTTTTCATACTCCTTCCAAAGATTCGCCTGCGTGGATTTTCCGATTCCGGAACGCCCGCAAAAAAGTATTGCTCCGAATCGGGTTTGAACCGCTGCGGAATGCAGGGTAAAAATGCCCCTTTGCAGCAGCTGGAAGGGCAGGTTGATGCTCTGCCAAATCTGCTGCATACACTCCTGCTCCGGCGGGAAATCCTGCGGAAGAAAAACCTCGATATTAAGCGCGCTATCAATGTTGAGCGCATTAACATCAAGTGCGCTTTCGCTCAACGCGCCGCCGAAGCGGGAAGCAAGCATTGCGCGCTTTTCCCCGCGTTCAAGCGCGGCTCTGTCAAGCGTTTGCTGCAAAAAGCCTTCGCCGCTTTCAAACAGCCTGAAGAAGGCGTTTTCATAAACGAGTTTTCCGCAGGCGGCAGGCGGTTCGGCCCGCCGAACCTGAATCGCGCAGTCAGCGGTTTCGGAGCTTTCAAAGTATTCAGTCTCCCAAAACAACGCACTTCGCGCATCAACATCAAGTTCCGCTTCCGAATGAATCTCGAAAACTTTGCCCGCAAAACGAAAACGATAGAAAAAATGCTTTTTCATCTCAAAAACTTCAA
>ENA-OOXM01002482-OOXM01002482.1-human-gut-metagenome-genome-assembly--contig:-NODE-2482-length-11734-cov-2.166881_pt1 | contig 11734 bp, 7 predicted proteins | sample MGYA00241589_ERZ501347 | MGnify/ENA primary metagenome ERZ501347 (study PRJEB25962, sample SAMEA2042832) | human gut metagenome | biome: human gut; feature: human-associated habitat; material: faeces...
GTTGACATTACTAAGACATGCTTATTTTTTTTATTATCATACAGATTTTATTATAATTTTCTTATGCTTCTGCATCACATAATTCATGGTTAGGGGCATCATTTGTTTCTTCTTTTTTAAATAATGTTCTCGACAAGAAGAATAAATAAACACCACATATTACGATTTGAACAATTGTAGATGATGGAGTTGCAAGACCAACTCTAAATAAAGAAACTGGTTCAATTTTACTCATAACATAAGCAACAGGTATTCTCACGAAGAACGCACCGACTATACCTTGAATCATTACGATTGTTGTTTTTCCACATCCATTTAAGAAACCAATCATGCAGAATAAAAATGCAGTAAAGAAGCAGTCTATTGCATATGATTTTAGATAATCCCAAGCAGCAAGAATAACTTCATGATCAGTAGAGAATATCGAAGAAAGCATATCTCCTTTGAAAAATGCCAAGAAGAACATGCAAACACCACAGCATAATGAAGTTCCAATTGCATAAATAAGTGCTTTTTTTGCTCTGTCGTATTTTTGTGCTCCGTAGTTTTGTGCCACAAATGCCGAAACACCTTGTGAGAATACCGTAGCTAAAGCCGCTCCCGCAACTCCCCAATCAAGTACCAAAATACAAAAAAGATCAAGCAAAATATTCAATATCGTAGAAAAAAGCAAAAACCAAAACGGAGTTTTGCTATCACCCAATGCACGAATAATACTTGAAAGCAAATTATAGAAAAAGGTACAGGGCACCCCGATGAAAGTAATCAGCAAATAAAAATAAGCATCTTCAAGGATGTTCTCCGGGGTCTGCATCATCTGAAGAATATCCGAACAAAACATACTAGTTACAATAGCAATTACTACAGACATCACCGCTGCCAATTGTAAACTAACTGCCACAAAACGCCGCATCATACCATAATCCCTTGCTCCAAACTTCTGTGCAACAGGAATACCGAAACCACCACAACAGCCATTGCAAAAGCCTAATATCAAAAACACCACCGAAGTGCTAGCTCCTACAGAAGCCAAAGCATTAATTCCAAGAAACTTACCCACAATAGCAGCATCCATCAAGGAATAAGTCTGCTGAAGTAAATTACCCAGCAATAAAGGAAAAGCAAAATTCAATATCAAAGGGAACGGACGTCCCGAAGTCATCTCTCTCGAAGTTGCCATAACATGAATGTATTGTAAATTCGAGCACAAATATATACCATCCTTTGTAAAAATACATATTCTAGAACTTCATTTCAACGAATACCCATTAATTAAATGATACATATCAATTTTTCTCGGAGAACTATCATCTTTCCCAAAATCCTGAATAAAAAAGCAACAACACAGCAAACAATTCCAAACGCCCTATCAACATAAGGAACGACAATACCCATTTAGCAGCATCGGGCAACGCCGCCCACGAAAAAGCAGGACCGAATGCCCCTAACCCCGGTCCCACATTGCCTAAGCTAGAAATAACCGTACTCATCGCCTCAGTCAGCCCCACCCCGAAAAACATCAGTAGTGTCCATCCGACCAAAGCACAAAACAAATAAAATACAAAGAATGTATTCACCGAAGCAATAATGGAAGGCGATATAACCTGACGGTTCACACGAACAGGTAATACAGCCCTAGGATGCAGCATCCGTTTGAATTCATTCTTGATATTACGCGCCAGAATCATAAGGCGCATGTTTTTGATTCCCCCACTAGTAGACCCCGTACATCCACCCGACAACATAGCAAAAATAAGAAGCATCCATGTAAAAGATGGCCACAAGTTATAATCATCCGTTGCAAAACCGCATGACGTATGTGCCGTAGCCACTTGGAACAGAGCCCTGCGGAATGCCTTTTCCCAATCATAATGATTCTGAAAAACTAAGGCAAGCGTGATAACAAGCGTCAGAATACTTACTGATTTCATAAACCAACGGAATTCATCATCCTGAAATAGACGCTTGCCCTTCCCTTTCAGGCACATAAAATAGAGAGAGAAATTAATACCCGAAAGAATCATAAATATCGCTATTACATATTCTATAAACGGAGAATTCCAATAAGCCACACTGGCTTGTTTAGTAGAATAACCACCTGTAGCCGTTGTAGAGAATGAATGACATACCGCGTCAAAAAAACTCATTCCTCCTATCATCAGCAACATAGTTTCTACAACTGTAAGAATAGCATATATCATCCACAGCCACTTAGCCATCACATCAATCCGAGGATGTGTTTTGTCGTGCGTCACTCCGATAGCCTCAGCTGAAAAAAGTTGTATAGTTCCTCCCCCGAAAATAGGAAGCACAGCAATAGTAAAAAAAACAATACCCAAGCCACCTATCCATTGTGTCAAGCTACGCCAAAATAACAGACCATGTGAAAGAGATTCTATATCATCTAATATAGTAGCTCCTGTAGTAGTAAAACCCGACATGGTTTCAAAAAAAGCATCTGTCACTGAAGGGATTCCTCCACTAAAATAAAAAGGTAGCATTCCAAACAACGTAAACAAAAACCAAGTAAAAGTTACAATACAGTACCCATCTCGTCGTGTTAGTCGATTCTCAGCACCTCTACTACAAATTAGCAAAACTCCACCGACTAATGTATTCAAAAGAATGGTATATAGAAAATATTGATAATCTTGCTCGCCGTAACATAAGGAAATAGCCGCACAAAGCAGAAACATAGCAGATTCAATAAAAAGTAATACTCCCAATACACGGAATATCATTTTTTTATTTATCAAGCTATTATTTCGGCTTCCACCTTTATATAATTTATCTGGATTATAAAATTCTCCCATCTTTTTATACCTTTTATATTTGACAAGTATATAGCGAATACTATGCCAAAATGAAAAAGCAGATTATAATCTCCTGATAAACAAACAGATACCATATTCAGTCATAAAAAAGAAAAACACAACCCTTTTCAAAATGAAAGGGGGCGTGTTTTCAAAACAATAAGGTTGCAGATACGACGATCTCAAGCAAAATTTAAATTGCATACATATCTGCTAACACTATAACATCTTCCTCATTATAATGAATAGTGAATAAATATTTTAAGATTACCCACTATTTTACTATTTTTGCATCCAAATCGATAATCCTCTACTAAATTTAATTCGCCTACTGTGGAATTATTCTACAGCTGTTGCCTATTTTCCACACTTTCCCTATCAACAAAAGACAGAAATAAAGCACTGATTATGAATAGGAAAGACTATTTACAATAGTTTGGCACGCTGCTTGTATTTCTACTGATGGCATCTTAAACAATAACAAAACTAAAGTATGAAACTATTTTTTACACACAAAGAAATTGCGCTAAAAAAGAAAAGAACAGCGCTTGTAGTAATAGGTATTGGAGGATCATACTTAGGTGCTAGAGCAGCAATAGAAATGCTTAAAAATCATTTCTATAATGTTTTAGATAACAGTAAGAGAAAGACTCCACAAGTATTCTTTGTTGGAACTTCCAGTAGTTGCCATAGCATCGGCAACGCAAGACGATGTGGAAATATATGGTGAATATGTAGGACGCGTACGTGCACAGCAATTCGTTGAAGTACGTGCCCGAGTAGAGGGATATTTAGAACAAATGCTTTTCGCAGAAGGTACATATGTCACTAAAAATCAAGTGCTGTTTGTTATCAATCAAGATCAATATCGGGCCAAAGCTGACAAAGCGCGCGCCCAATTGAAAAAAGATGAAGCACAGGCACAAAAAGCAAAACGCGATTTAGAACGTATCCGTCCGCTATATGAACAAAATGCTGCCAGCCAGTTGGACTTGGACAATGCTACTGCTGCATATGAAACAGCAGAAGCGTCGGTAGCTATGAGTAGTGCCGATCTTGATCAAGCAGAACTGGAACTAGGTTATACTATAGTTCGTTCTCCATTAGCAGGGCATATCAGTGAACGTCACGTAGATTTAGGAACATTAGTCGGTCCGGGTGGCAAATCATTGCTTGCTACCATAGTAAAAAGTGATACTGTATTAGTGGATTTCAGCATGACTGCTCTAGACTATCTGAAAAGTAAAGAACGTAATGTGAACTTAGGTCAAAAAGACTCCACCCGCTCCTGGCAACCCAATGTATCCATTACTTTGGCAGATAATACTATTTATCCATACAAAGGACTAGTAGACTTTGCCGAACCGCAAGTTGATCCACGCACAGGTACATTCTCCGTACGTGCCGAAATGCCGAATCCAGAACGGGTATTACTTCCTGGGCAGTTCACCAAAGTAAAACTATTATTGGATGTCAGAGAGAGTGCTACGGTAGTCCCGTTAAAGTCCGTTATCATAGAAAAAGGCGGTGCCTATATTTATGTAATGCGCAAAGATTCTACAGTAGAGAGACGTTTCATTGAATTAGGTCCTGAATTCCAAAATCAAGTAGTGGTGGAAAGAGGCTTGGCCCCCGGAGAAGACATTGTCATAGAAGGATACCACAAGCTGAATCCAGGCATGAAAGTAAAAGTAAGTCCTGCCGTAGAGGACAAAAAAACGGAGGAAGAAGATACGATCGGATAATTTCACTCCCGAATACGAATTCCCCTATGGAGGAAAATTTACGCATTCAAAAAAACAATAGACATTATGAAAGTTAGTTTCTTTATAGACAGACCGGTATTTTCAGCTGTCATCTCCATATTAATAGTCATTGTCGGTATCATCGGTCTCACGATGCTACCCATTGACCAATATCCGCAGATTACTCCGCCGGTAGTGAAAATCAGCGCATCCTATCCGGGTGCCAGTGCCCTGACAGTATCACAGGCTGTAGCCACTCCTATAGAGCAGGAATTGAACGGTACCCCAGGAATGCTTTACATGGAATCAAATAGTTCCAATTCGGGAGGTTTTTCAGCCACCGTCACTTTTGATATCTCGGCAGATCCCGATCTGGCGGCAGTAGAAATACAGAACCGTATCAAGTTAGCAGAATCACGTCTTCCAGCAGAAGTTATACAAAATGGTATTTCGGTAGAGAAACAGGCTGCCAGTCAATTGCTAACCCTATGCCTTACCTCTACCGACCCGAAGTTCGATGAAATATACCTTAGCAACTTTGCCACTCTGAATGTGCTGGACCTAATCCGCCGTATCCCTGGCGTAGGACGTGTTTCAAACATCGGAAGCCGATATTACGCCATGCAAATTTGGGTACAGCCCGACAAACTGGCCAATTTCGGTCTGACCGTAGCCGATCTGCAGAATGCACTGAAAGACCAAAATCGGGAATCAGCAGCCGGTGTACTGGGACAACAACCCGTACAAGGATTAGACGTAACCATTCCCATCACTACTCAGGGACGTCTATCTACCGTAAGCCAGTTTGAGGAAATCGTAGTCCGTGCTAATGCCGATGGTTCCATCATCCGTTTGCGTGATGTGGCCCGCATCTCACTCGAAGCACAATCATACAATACCGAGAGTGCCATTAACAAAGAAAATGCAGCGGTATTGGCCATCTATATGTTACCAGGAGCCAACGCTATGGAAGTAGCAAAAAGCGTGAAAGAAGCTATGGAGGAAATCAGCAAGAATTTCCCCGAAGGAATGAGTTACGAGATACCTTTCGATATGACCACATATATTTCGGAATCTATTCATGAAGTGTACAAAACACTGTTTGAAGCCCTGATACTGGTTATCATCGTAGTATACCTTTCACTCCAAAGCTGGCGTGCAACAGTTATCCCACTAGTTGCCGTACCTATCTCACTGATTGGAACTTTTGGATTTATGTTGATTTTCGGATTCTCGCTTAATATCCTGACCCTGTTGGGATTGGTACTTGCCATCGGTATTGTGGTGGACGATGCTATCGTGGTAGTAGAGAATGTGGAGCGTATCATGGAAGAGGAGAAACTATCTCCCTACCAAGCTACCAAGAAAGCTATGGAAGGACTTACAGGAGCCATTATCGCCACTTCTTTGGTACTGGCAGCAGTATTTGTTCCCGTAAGTTTTCTAGGTGGAATTACCGGACAACTTTATCGCCAGTTTACGGTAACCATCGTAGTATCTGTATTACTGTCTACGGTAGTAGCTTTGACACTGAGTCCAGTCATGTGTTCACTTATTCTGAAACCGGAAGATCCGAACAAGAAAAAGAATATCATATTCCGCCGTATCAATAAGTGGCTGGCTATCGGCAATCATAAATATGTAGGGCTTATCAAACACATTGTGAAACACCCGCGTCGGGTACTGAGCACATTCGGCATGGTATTGATCGCCATCCTGTTAATCCATCGCATTATTCCCACCAGCTTCCTCCCCATCGAAGACCAAGGGTATTTTAAAATAGAGTTGGAGCTACCCGAAGGTGCAACGTTGGAACGTACACGTATCGTGACGGAACGTGCTGTGGAATACCTGATGGAAAATCCGGCAGTGGAATATGTACAAAGCGTGGCAGGAAGCAGTCCGCGTGTAGGGACCAGTCAGGCACGAAGTGAACTGACTATCATCTTAAAACCTTGGGAGGAACGTGACTCGCAAACTATTGACGATATTATGGCACAGGTAAAAAAAGACATGTCGCAATACCCCGAATGCAAGGTATATCTTTCCACCCCTCCCGTTATTCCGGGATTGGGCAGTTCGGGTGGTTTCGAGATGCAACTGGAAGCACGTGGAGATGCCACTTTTGAAAATTTGGTACAAGCTACGGATACATTGATGTATTATGCATCAAAACGTAAGGAATTATCAGGTTTATCCTCGGCTTTACAAGCGGACATCCCCCAACTTTATTTCGATGTAGACCGTGACAAAGTAAAATTCGCAGGAGTACCTTTAGCAGATGTATTCTCGACCATGAAAGCTTATACAGGTTCGGTATATGTAAACGATTTCAATATGTTTAATCGTATCTACCGTGTATATATTCAAGCAGAAGCACCCTACCGGGAACATAAGGAGAATATCAACCTATTTTTTGTACGGGGTACAGACAATGCCATGATACCGCTCACCTCGTTGGGTACCACTTCGTATACCACTGGTCCGGGCAGCATCAAACGTTTTAATATGTTCAACAGTTCTGTGATTCGCGGTGAGGCCGCAGATGGTTACAGTTCAGGACAGGCCATGGAAATTATCGAACAAATAGCTCGCGAACACCTACCAGAAAATATCGGTGTAGAATGGAGCGGACTATCTTTCCAGGAAAAACAAGCAGGTGGACAGACCGGTATGGTGCTGGCATTAGTGTTCATGTTCGTGTTTTTGTTCCTTGCTGCCTTATACGAAAGCTGGATGGTACCGGTTGCAGTATTACTCTCTTTACCTGTAGCCGCATTAGGTGCCTATCTAGGTGTATGGGGCTGTGGGTTGGAGAATGATGTCTATTTCCAGATCGGATTGGTGATGTTGGTAGGACTGGCCGCCAAAAATGCAATTCTTATTGTAGAGTTTGCCAAAGAACAAGTGGACAGAGGAATAGATGTGGTACAAGCTGCACTCCATGCTTCACAACTCCGCTTTCGACCTATTTTGATGACTTCATTGGCATTCATCTTAGGTATGTTACCTATGGTTATCGCCAGCGGGCCAGGTTCAGCCAGCCGTCAAGCTATTGGTACAGGTGTATTCTTCGGAATGATCTTTGCTGTAACTGTGGGAATTTTGTTAGTACCTTTCTTCTTTGTACTGATATACAAGATGAAAGCGAAAATGAAACAAAAATAAGGATATAAAAAGACGAAAGAAATGATGAAACATACATTATTATATATAGCCGTATCAGGAATGACTTTGCTGACTTCTTGCCAATTAGGTAAGCACTACACACGTCCCGACTTGCATCTGCCCCAACAATTAGATACGCTACGACAACAGGATACATTATCTATTGCCGATATGCAGTGGTGGGAAATCTATACGGACACAACCTTGCAAAGCTTGATAGAAAAAACGTTGGATAACAACAAAGACATGAAAATTGCTGCGGCACGTGTAAAAGAACTTGCCGCAATGAAGCGCATAGACTTTGCCAACCTTTTCCCCCAACTGAACGGAGGCGCTTATGCTCAAAAAGAAGGAAGTAATTATGGTGGTAACAACTATAAAAATGACCCCGAACTGGGTGGTAAACTTACCGTAACTTGGGAATTAGACCTATGGGGTAACCTGCGTTGGGCAAAAGACAAAAGCATAGCACAATTCCTGGGAAGCATCGAGGCGCAACGTGCCTTGAAAATGAGTATTGTGTCCGAAGTGGCACAAGCCTATTTTGAATTGGTCGCATTAGACAATGAGCTGAACATTGTTCGTCAAACACTCTATGCCCGTAAAGAAGGAGTACGCCTGGCAAAGCTTCGTTTTGAAGGAGGACTAACTTCAGAAACTTCTTATCAACAGGCACAAGTGGAGTATGCACGTACCGCAACTTTAGTTCCTGAACTGGAAAGGAAAATTTCATTGAAAGAAAATGATATCGCATTCCTGGCAGGCGAATACCCGCACCGCATACAGCGTTCCATTCTACCCGAAGAAGTAAAACTACCTGAAACATTACCAGTAGGTCTACCCTCCACTCTGCTGGAACGTCGTCCCGATGTACGTGAAGCAGAACAGAAATTAATAGCAGCCAATGCCAGTGTAGGTATTGCCTATACCAATATGTTCCCACGACTTAGCCTCACAGCACAATATGGCGTAGAAAGTGAAGAATTCTCTGATTTCTTCAAATCGCCCATTCATTATATCAGTGGCAATCTTCTCACTCCTCTCTTCGCCATGGGAAAATACAGAGCAACCCTAAAGGCTAAGAAAGCCGCATACGAACAGGAATGCTACAGCTATGAAAAATCAGTGCTGACTGCATTCAAAGAGGCCCGCAATGCCATTGTGGACTTCAATAAGATAAAAGATATCTACGAATCGCGCCTGCAACTGGAACGTTCCTCTAAAGCAACAATGGAACTGGCCCAATTGCAATACATCAATGGAGTAATAGGCTATTTGGATGTATTGGATGCACAACGTAGCTATTTCGATGCACAAATAGGATTAAGTAATGCAATAAGAGACAAACAAATTACATTAGTAAAATTGTATAAAGCATTAGGGGGTGGATGGTAACCATCCCCTCTTTTCTGTATCTTCCTTTATCCGGAAAATCAAATTAAGATATATGCCTGATAAGACGTATTGTTCTCTACCGGTGTAAGTGACAAATAACCCGACTTCACTTTTCCATTCTCCAGATATAAAGGATACTTTTCTTGAAGCGCAAGATGAGAATGCCATGCCTCACCAGGCTTTGCATAATATTCTATAACATATCGTCCCTGCACGCCATCACACACATAGTTATCATATATCAAGCGTGCTACCACTCCCATATTCATACGAAGATTTATTTCCACACACGGATGAATGGCATACCCGCCGTTTTGGGTACGGCATATCATCATATCCACCCCCAGATAGCCTTCGTAACTCCCTTTTATCACCTCTGCCAACTCTACCTGTAACGCCCTCCCAACCTGATGTAAGATTTCCGCAGAAACATATGTGGATATCCTCGCTTCAATAACCCGATCCGCAGCCAACAAGTTTTCTTTATAAACACCTCTCTTGTCTGTTTCGAATAAAGAATACCCTATAAAATGTACCTGTTCCCACTCGTCTGCAAAAAACTCCATGGCAAAATCCAAAAGCTTATCATAAAAAGGTTCTCCTATCACCTCATGCTGAGTGGTAAGTATGTGTCGAATCCACCCTTCCAGAGGGATGGGAAAACTACCTGAAACATATTGTATCCCTCTTCCACTACCAGACCATGGCGCTTTTAACAAAGCACGAGGATGAGACAACACAAAAGCCTTCACTTCCTCTGTTGATGACAATACAAAAGCCTCCCCCAATATGGGAATATTCCCACCTATATGTCTACATAGGCGGCGTAACACTTTTACAGCCGTCTGACGTCCGGATATTTGACGGATACGCTTCATACGCTCTACTGAAGGATATGCTGTATCAGGAAATCCAGCTTCCTGCAAACGACGCACCAAAGACGGATTCCATCCCCAAGGAATCACCTTATTATAAATGGGTACGAATTCTAAAACCCAATTGACCGAAAGCGGCAAAAAAGATTGTCTTTCCATTGTTTTCATACGCAGAGCAGAATCCAGCCATACAGTTCCTCCCTGTTCTGCATACCATGCAGGCAACACGGACAGCTCGGCCGCCATTCGCCGGGCACTGGCAGGTGCCATATAATAAGGATCACCACAAGCTAATGCCATATCATTTTCCGGATTGAATAAATAAAGCGCTTCCATTTCCGGACACAAAGATAAATGTTTTAGAGTACAAACCATTTCTCTTGTTCGTCTTTTAGTTGAAAAAAAATAATATTTTGCTATCTCCAGTTTGCAATTTGAATTAGTATTGCTATATTTGCAGCCGATAAAAAAGCAACCATGGAAACCTTTTACAGAACACACAGTTATCTGGTGGAACATACAAATGCTCCTGTTCGCCGGGACTTGATGGACGAAATAGACTGGAATGACAGACTGATCGGTATCAAGGGTACTCGTGGCGTAGGGAAAACGACTTTCCTCCTGCAATATGCAAAAGAAAAGTTCGGAACGGATCACTCATGTCTGTTCATCAACATGAATAACTTTTACTTCTCTAAATATACGTTAGTGGAGTTTGCCGCAGAATTCGTAAAACGAGGAGGAAAAGTTTTGTTGATAGACCAAGTGTTCAAGTATCCCGAATGGAGCCACGACCTGCGTGCTTGCTATGAAATGTTTCCTACTCTGAAGATTATATTCACCGGATCATCCGTGATGCGACTGAAAGAAGAAAATCCAGAACTGAGCGGCATTGTCAAGGTATACTATCTGAGAGGTTTCTCATTCCGCGAATACCTGAATCTGCAAAGCGGTAATTGTTTCCGTGCCTATACCTTACAAGAAATTTTGGAGAATCACGAACAGATAGCGAAAACCATCCTGCGCAACGTGAAGCCGTTGGATTATTTTCAAGACTATCTGCATCACGGTTTCTACCCATTCTTCCTGGAAAAACGTAACTTTTCGGAGAATCTGCTAAAAACCATGAATATGATGATAGAAGTAGATATACTTCTTATCAAACAAATTGAGCTGAAATATCTTTCAAAGATAAAAAAATTACTATATTTGCTAGCTGTGGACGGACCCGTTGCTCCGAACGTCAGCCAGCTGGCCACGGAGATTCAAACTTCACGTGCCACGGTGATGAATTACATTAAGTATCTGGCAGATGCGCGTCTTATCAATATGGTTTATCCCAAGGGAGAGGAATTTCCCAAGAAACCTTCCAAACTGATGATGCACAACACCAACCTGATGTACTCCATTTATCCGGTAAAGGTCGAAGAACAGGATGTTCTGGATACATTTTTCATGAATACCCTGTATAAGGACCATAAACTATATAAAGGCGATAAAGGCACTTCATTTATGGTAGACAACGGACTGCATTTCCGTATTTGCGCAGAAGGGTGCAAGTTCAAAAATAATCCAAACGTGTATTATGCCCTACACAAATTGGAATTAGGACACGGAAATATGATCCCATTATGGCTTTTCGGCTTTTTATATTAAGAGATAGAGAATAGATTTTATTACCTAATAATTAGTAATTGTATGACTAAACAAAAAAAATTCATCACTTGTGATGGTAACC
>ENA-OOXM01002501-OOXM01002501.1-human-gut-metagenome-genome-assembly--contig:-NODE-2501-length-11666-cov-3.075704_pt1 | contig 11666 bp, 12 predicted proteins | sample MGYA00241589_ERZ501347 | MGnify/ENA primary metagenome ERZ501347 (study PRJEB25962, sample SAMEA2042832) | human gut metagenome | biome: human gut; feature: human-associated habitat; material: faeces...
GGATCGTTCCGCCATGTGAAAGCGGAACGAAGGGCTTTGCACACGGAAGCAATCGCGGTCTCCTGCCCGATTATGTGCGCATTGATCAACGAATCCAGTTTTGAGAGCCGTGAACGGACGGTGCCGTCAAGACTGCTTACGGGAATCCCCGTCAATTCGTGAACAGTCTGTGCAACATCGCCGGCAGTGACGATCGGACGACAGCTCTTTTTTAAAGAAGCCGCAGTGAATGCCGAATTCTCCGCTCCCGCATGAAGTGCATCCGCTGTTCTCGGCCCGCCGAGCTGCTTTTCCTGTTTTCTTAATTCAGCCGCAAGTGTAAAATCCCGCTCATTCAACGCATCCTCAATACGCATTCGGAGGCTGGCCCTTTCCTGCCGCAGTTCCGCTGTATTCTGCGGAGCAAGCCGCCGGCGGGAAGCTGTTTCATCCATTATATCTATCGCCTTATCCGGAAGAAATCGCTCCGGAATGCAGCGAACGGACATATCAACGCAGGCTTCCGCTGCCTCGTCCGTAATCGAAACGCCGTGATGCGCCTCGTATTTCGGACGCAAACCGCGAAGGATTGCGATCGCTTCCTCCCGCGTGGGTTCTTTTACGACTATCGGTGAAAAACGCCGTTCCAGCGCGGCATCTTTTTCGATATAGAGCCTGTATTCATCAAACGTTGTTGCGCCGATCAGCTTCAACCCGCCGCGAGCAAGCGCGGGTTTCAGGATATTGGCAGCATCGAGACTGCCCTCGCCCGCACCTGCGCCGATTATCGTATGTATTTCGTCAATAAAAAGAATTGTTTCGGGAGTTGTTTCGTCAAGAAGTGCTTTCAGTCTCTCCTCAAATTCGCCCCTGTATTTCGTTCCCGCAACGAGTGCGCCCAAATCAAGCCGCAGCACCCGCGACGAACGCAGCTCGACAGGAACATCACCCGAAACTATCCTTTGAGCAAATCCCTCAACGACAGCCGATTTTCCGACGCCGGGATTTCCCGTAAGCACAGGGTTATTCTTGCTCCGCCTAAGCAGTGTCTGAATCAACCTGTTCAGCTGCGCTTCACAGCCTGTCAACGGATCAAGCTCCCCCCGCGCCGCCCTTGCGGTAAGGTCATCGGTATAGCTTTCCAACATCGGCGAACTCTGTCCGCCCCGAGGCTTATTTTTCCCGCGGGATACGTTTTCATCATGCGGCTGTCTTTCGGCCGAATCACTTTTTAAAGAATCCTTCGCATTGCCTTTTGTTTTTTCGGCTGCGCTTTCATCATGGAGCAGCTCCGACTTTCGGCTTTCGCGCCCGTTCGAACCGAGTTCCCGCGATTCATCGTTCAAAAGCTTTTTCAGCATCTGCCTGTCCAGCCCGATGGAATCGAGAATGCGTGATGCAAAGCAGTCCGTCTCGCGCAAAACGGCAAGAAGGATATGTTTCGTGCAGATTGTGCGGCTTGCATATGCTTTTGCTTCATACAGCGCAAGCTCCAGCACGCGTTTTGCAGGCGGTGCGAACCCCCTGCTGTCCGTGAAAATATGTCTCCCGCCGCCGACAAGAGTGTCCGCATACGGAAATACCATGCTTTCATCCGCACCGCATTTTCGAAGGCACTCCCCCGCCGTGCCCGGCGCACGGAGCAGACCTATCAAAATGTGCTCCGTGCCGATGAAGCCGTGATGCAGCTCCTCCGCCGCAGCCTGTGCCGCATCAAGAGCTGCGGATGCATTTTCGCTGTAACCGTCCCAATTCATTTTTTCACCGTTAATTCGTATGGCCGTTAATTCATATGGATTCAAATCCGATTAATCTCTCAATCAAATCGAGCGATTGAGCGGACACTTCGAATACCGCCCTGCAAAACATGCTTTTCTGTTTTTTAAACAACGACCGTCTTGCCGTTTTCGCGTATTTTGTCATGCTTCCGTTTTCGTTTCATCGGACGACGCATATAGACGTTCAGAACAATACCCACACCTATCATGTTTGTGAGCATATTCGACCCGCCGTAGCTTATAAACGGCAGCGGAATTCCCGTAACGGGCATTATTCCCATCGTCATGCCGATATTTTCGAAAATATGTGCCGCAAGCATTGCGCTGACACCCGTAACAAGGCAGGTGCCGAAATTATCCCGCGCTTTTATTGCAATATACATCCAGCGGAAAAGCAGTGCAAAGAAAACAATAATCAGTATCGCACTGCCGATGAATCCGACCGCCTCCGTTATGCCGCTGAATATGAAATCCGTGTGCCTTGCCGGAACATAGCGAAGCTGTGCCAGCGTCTGCTCACCGAAAAAGCCCTTGCCCGTGAGCCGTCCGGAACCTATTGCCATCTGCGACTGGCCGACATGGTACTTTGCATCGTCGCTTGCGGCGGACGGATTCAGAAAAACATCGATTCTGTCGCGCTGCTTCGGGGTCAAAACAAAAAAGTACATCAGCGGAAGTCCTACCCCGGCTCCGACAGCGGCAAAGATTATATAAATCCACTTTATCTGCGCAACGAAGAATGTCACAACCATGATAACAAGCAATACAATCGCCGTTCCGTAATCAGGTTGGAGAACTATCAGCATGAACGGAACGAATGTTATGCCGAGAGCAATCATAACGTCCTTGAATTTCAGCAATCGCCCGTCCCTGTCCATTGCGGCAGAGACGTATTTTGAAAGCATCACAATCAATGCGATCTTGCTCAGCTCGCCCGGCTGTATTGCCCTTTCAAGCGTGTCGAAAACAAACCAGCCCTGTGCACCGCCGCGCACCTTGCCGAAAATGAAAAGCAGCATCAGCAAGCCTATTATGCCGATGTATGCCCACATTGCAAAAGTTTTGAATATGCTGTAATCAAAAACAAGAAATATTATCATTGCAGCAAGTCCGACAAGGAAGTTTGTTATATGCTTCTGCAGGTATTCCATGTTGAGCTTGTCCATATAATCCGCAATGCCGTGTTCCGTGCCGTCAAAAGGCTTTGCCTGAACAGAGGCAAGCGCGATCGTGCCGAACACAACGAGCGCAAGCACGATTCCGACCGTTACCCAGTCTATTCTTTTCAGGTATTTCTTATCAAAAAGGCTCATTCAAAAGCCGCGCCGCGCCCGCAAGTGGCTTCGGCAATCCTTTCGTGTTTATGTGTTTACAAGATCTGCGGTGCGATACGAAAAGCCGTTTCCCCGCACCGCACTTTTTGTCCGCCGCATCAAACGATGAGTTTTTTCTTTGCCTTTTCGGCTTTTTTTAATTCGTCGAGTTTGGCTTCGTATCCGGTTTTTCCGAGCAGGGCATAAGTTGCATTCTTTCCCTCCTCGACTCCGGGCTGATCGAATGCATCGATGCCCAGCAGTTCTCCTGCGAATGCCGTCTGCATTTCAAACAGCATTATAAGCTGCCCGAGAGTGAATTCGTTGACTTCGGGCATGATGATGTTTTTGTTCATATGTCCGCTGACGGTTACGGCGTGTTCGGTTGCACGGAATTCGGCGGAAATCAGCTCACCCAAGCTGTGTCCGGATAGAAACGCAATCCCCGGAATGTCGTCAAAAACATGCGGAACAGCAACATCACTGCGGTATTTTCCAACAGAGATGAAAGTTATTGTTTTGTCAAAAGGTCCGTCGGTGTAAAGCTGAACCTGCGAATGCTGATCCGTAACGCCGAGAGATTTTACCGGAGTCTGTCCGAATCGCAAAACCTTTCCGTCCTTCACGAGCTTTTTGCCCAGCGATTCAGCCCAAAGCTGCGCATACCAATCCGCCATGAATTTCAGCGAATCCGCATAGGGCATCAGCACGCCGATGTTTGCGCCGTGCTTTTCCGCCGCAATGATTTCAAGCAGGGCAAGCATCAATCCGGGGTTCCTTTTCACATCGGCGTTTGAGCAAAGCTCATCCATGTATCCCGCGCCCGCAAGCAGTGCGCGAACATCCGCTCCGCCGACGGCAGCCGCAACAAGCCCGACAGGACAGAGTTCGGAAAATCTTCCCCCTACGCCGTCCGGAATAATAAAAGTGCGCAGGTTGTATTTTTTTGCAATGCCTATCAGGTTGCCCTTTTGTTTGTCGGTTGTTGCAATCAAGTGATCGCGCAGCCCTTCTTCGCCGTAACGGTCAATAAGCATTCGCGTTATAATAAGCAGCTGCGCCATGGTTTCGCTTGTGCTGCCCGATTTTGTGATAACGTTGAACACGGTTCGGTCAGTATCAATCACATCGAGCAACGCAGCCATGCGCTCGGGATCAACATTGTCTTCCACAAAAAGGCGCGGAGATTTTCGTTTTTCGGAAGGAAGATCGTTATGATAGAGATGATTCAGCGCACGATGCACCGCAATCGGACCCAGTGCGCTTCCGCCGATGCCCAGAATCACGAAATTATCCGCTTTTGACCTGACGAATTCCGCTGCCTCTTCAACGGCGGGAAGGATTTCAAGCTGAGTTTCGGGCAGAAGCCGCCAGCGCATTTCACCGCGCTTTTTTTCAACACCCGCAAATGCACCCTCTGCACGCGGCAGCATTTCCGATATTTCCTCCGCCGTGATGCCGTGTTTGCCGACAGCCTCGGCGAGCATATTGCCGCAATCGATGCGAACACGCATTTTTTCACAGTATTCTTTTGAAAACACGCTCATTTATTTTTCCGTTCCTTTCTGTCCCGCAGAGGGATTTGTTCGACCGAATTCCGCCGCCGCAAAGTCGTGTTCAATTCACTGACAGCGGTATATTCAGCCAATCATATTATACCACATGTTCACGCCGTTTGCTCATGTTTTTTTCGGAACGAAATTGCGGAAATCCGTGCATATCCGAATGCCGCCTGCCGTCCGCTCCGTTTGAAACATATTATATCCGTTAAATCAAATCAAAATATTCTTTGATAACGTTCACAAGCACATCGGCTTCCGCAGGGGAATAGCGCGGCGAAACGGCAAGCGAAGCAAAATCGTATTCGGCCGATGCCGAAAACTCGGTGTAGTCATCAAAAACTTTGAAGTCCACTCTCGGTTCAATGCCGTTTTTTGCTTCAAAAAGTTTCGAAACAAAGCTTGAAAGCCGAATGAATTCATATTCTCCGCAGCCGCGCTGATTTTCCTGTTCACATCGAAATGCAAATTGCGGAATGTCCGGACGCGACTTCGGGTTTCGAACGTTTTCAAGGCGTGAAATCCACCGAAATGCAAGTGCAAACAAAAGATAATTTGCTTCATCGAGCTGTTTCATTTCATAGTAGCGTTTGATGTCCGCTCTTTCCGCAGGGCTGATGGGCAGCACGGAATTCAGCACAAAGCCGGGTCCGGGTCTGCCTATGCCGAGATCGCTGTGTGCATCGATATGCGTAACCTCAAACGGCACGGAAAGCTGCCCGGCCGCAATCAATTCCTGCCAGAATTGCAGCGCACCGTCATGCGTTTCAAAAACCCTTCCCGGAATCTTTCTTTTCGTATTCAGTCCGCAGTTTTTTTCCAAAAAATTCCTTACTTTCTCCGCCTGCCACGGTTCATGCCCGGCAGCATCGGGCCGCGCGCCGGCCGGTGCAGGTTCGCAGCAGTCCGCAAGGAAAAAATCAAGATCAATGTCAAGCACTCTCATTCGTTTATCTCCCGGTTTCGTTATTGCTCAAAGCTGTATGTTTTTGTGCATTCGGTCTCGGCACCGTGCTGAGTTCAATGCGCAAACCCCGCCGTTAACGCATACAGGCAGGGTTTACGCATAATTATTTACTCAGTTGACTGCTGTGTCGTTCGCCTCAGCTTCCTTCATTTGCCTTTGTTTGCCCTTATTTTCCTTTCACAACGGCCTCGGCAAACGAGTTGTCAACGAGTTCACCGAACTCAACTCTCGCCTTCAATTCACCGTTGATGTCAATAATATCCTGCAAACGGGTGAAGGCCTCCTCCGTCATGATCGGGTCAGCCATCCATGAATCCGTCTTTCGATAACTGTTTGCAACGATTTTCAGCGTTTCAACATCCGCATCGGGGAAAAATTCCAGCATCGCTTCCGCCGCTTCGGCATCGGTCGCGTCCTTAAGCCAAAGCTGAGCCTTATAAACAGCGCGAATGAAGGATTCAACGAGTTTCGGTTCCTTTTTGATTGTATCCGGCATGGTCATGAAAGTTGTGTACGGCACCTCGCCCGATTCGAGTCCGACATTTGCAACGATGTGCCCGCTTCCGCTGCGTTCAAAAAGCGTTGCTGTCGGTTCAAAAAGCGTAACATAGTCGCCCGTGCCGCCTTCGAATGCTCCGCCCATCAGGTTGAACTGAATGTTGTTGATAACCTCAACATCCTCCCCGGGCTTCAATCCGTTTTTCAGCAGAACATAGATAAAAGTCATATACGGCATTCCGCCGGCACGCCCCGCAATGACGGATTTTCCGCGCAAATCCTCCCACGAGAAATCATCCGTTTTTTCCCTTGAAAGAAGGAACGAACCATCGCGCTTTGTGAGCTGCCCGATAATCATCGGGTGGTTTGCGCTGCCCTCGTTCACAACATAAACACCCGTTTCCGGCCCCATCAATGCAAAATCCGCATCGCCCGATATAAGCGCGGTCATGCTTTTGTCGCTTCCCCCGCCGGTCACAATTTCAAGATCAATGCCCTCCTCCGCAAAATAACCGCGGCTGACCGCGATATAAAGCGGCGCATAGAACACGGAGCGAGTGACCTCGTTCAGCGTGATATGCCGCAGTTCGTCCGAACCGCCGCATGCCGCCGCAATCGGAACAAGCAGCAAAAGAACAAGAAAAAGAGCAAGAAATTTCTTCATTTCAATACCTCCAAAGAAAAGCCTTGCTCCATTGATATGCCGCAAACGGGTATGCGGTGCCTTTCGGCGATTATTTTTTCTTTCTGTTTCTTATAAAGGTATTTATCCCGTAATGGAAGAAAGAGATCAACGCTGCCGCTATGGCTGCAAAATATGCATAAAGATAAAACGGACATATGCCGAATTCAAGCTGCATAAATGTGAGCGTTATTGCGCCGACAAACAGCCCCGTTGCAATCTTTCCGAACCAATCGGCATAAACAACAACATGTTTTGAATAAAGGATTCCGCCGACAATTATCATTATCGCATCCTTAGCAAGGATTATCAGCATTATATAAAGCGGAATGACCCCTTTGAACCAGAAACATGCGAGAACGGCGATCAGCATCAGCTTGTCCGCCAGTGGATCGAGAACTTTGCCGACGTTTGTGATCCAATTGTTGCGCCGCGCAAGCCAACCGTCCAGAATATCCGTTCCGAACGCGAAAATATAAACAAAAAAGCTCAAAAGATAACGTTCGTTTTTAAACAGCGCGACAAAAACCCCGATTAAAATCAACCGAAAAACCGAGAGCATGTTCGGAATCTGTTTTTTAAATTTCATATTCGTATCACCTTTCTGCCGCCCTGCCGCTGACTGAGCCGCCTGTTCTGTCGGCAGGCTGAATTAAAGAACCGCCGCTTCGGCTGTCGGCCTGATTGAACCCGAACCGAACGATGCAGGTTTGGCATTCCAACCGTATGCAAACAGTATAGCACATGTTTCAAATCAACTCAATAGCAATATCCCGTCATTGCGGCGGCAAAAGACAGGCTGTTTTCTGCTTCGAATACGCTTTTTTATCCGGCGTGCGCGGATTCGACCTTTTTTTTGAAAAAAAATGCGTTTAACCGGTTGCAATAAACGCCGAAATGGGGTACAATGCATGGGGTACAATTAAATTAAGCCCAAAGGAGATATTACCATGAACGAAGAGAGAGATTTTGTAGTATTCACCGATGACGACGGCAACGATTTCGAGCTTGACGTTATCGACTATTTCGATTATAACGACAAAGAGTACGCTGTCCTCGTCGACACCAACGAGGAATGTGACTGCGAAGACGAAGAGTGCGACTGCGAAACCAACGTCTACATCATGCAGGTTGTTGTGAATGAAGCAGAGGACACCGAAGAATTCGTCTCCCCCGCCGAAGAGGATATGGACGCACTGATCCAGATCGTTCAGTCAAGGCTTGAAGAAGGCGACTGCTGCTGTGATGACGACTGCTGCTGTGACGAGTGCACCGATGACTGCACCTGCGATGACAGCTGCGCGGGCGACAACGCTTCCGCAAAATGCGGCACCTGCTGCAAAACCGAGGAATAAAATTCACTCAGTGTAAATCAACAAACGCAAACAAAAGGCCTCCGTCGAACATCATAATATTCGGCGGAGGTTTCGATTTTGCTGTTAACACGAAAAGCAAACATCGACTTTCACCCTTGAACTGTCTATCACCGAATGAGGAGGAATTTTAATTGTGAATATTGAACTTGTTCGGCTCACGCCGCAATACCGCGAACAATTGTTTGAAATGCTGACCGAATGGAAAGCGGATATTGAAAACAACCGCACAAATCCTTCCCCCTATGCAATATTCCGCAATGATTTTCACGATTTTGATTATTATCTTCAAAACCTTGAAACAAAGGAAGGGAATGCGGACGGATACGTTCCGGATACAACGCTGTTTTGCCTTGACAAAGACCGAAATATCTTTGTCGGCGCTGTCAATATTCGACATTATCTGAATGAAACGCTGCTGAAAACAGGCGGCCATATCGGCGACGGTATCCGCCCGAGTGAGCGCCGCAAAGGTTATGCAACGGCAATGATCTCACTTGCGCTGCAGGAATGCAGAAAGCTCGGCATAAGCAGGGTTTTGATGTGCTGCGACAGGAACAATATCGGCTCGGCAAAATCCATCATCCGCAACGGCGGCGTGCTTGAAAACGAAGTTGTCGAGGATGGGGTTCCCGTGCAAAGGTATTGGATTCGGGTTTGATGTTTTGAAGTGAATTAGATCCGAAAAGTACCGAAGCAATGCCGGCATCATCCGCCTCTTAGTGAAACAGCCGTATGCCCGAGCTTAAACTCAGCCGGTGAGCTTGATATTTCGACCCTCGGTTTTTTGCCGCCGCTGCAATGCGGCAGCATGCTTCGCCGCATTAAATTTCAGCCTTCCGCTTCATTTCACGTTTATACAAACTGCTGTATAAGCTGCGGAAACGAAACGGAAGGTTCTGCATTTTTACTTCTCCGGTTCAGTCCTTCCAACCGAGATAGTTTTTATAAATAACATGGTGCGGAATGAAGTCGCCAAACTGCGAGCTGCATATGCTGAGAAAAATTTCGTCCCAAGTTACCGTCGGATCGTTGACAAGAACATAGTTGTCATATTGTGTATACCTTGCTGCTTCCGACGGCGCATCACCCGTGAAATGCAGCAGATATTTATAGGTATCCCTGTTGCCTATGTATTCCACCGTGCTTTCATGCCACCTCAGCACAAAAGTCTCGCCGTCGTATTCCAGCAAATTGAAGACCAGCTGCGGGTACTTATCCTTCTGCTGCTCGTACAGTTCGTCGCTTATGCCTTCTCTGCTCAGTGTGTAGTAATTTGCACACAGAACGATTGCGGGAGCGCCCTTGCTGACCTTTTCATAGAACGCATCCCATGTTTCTTTTCCGAAAACACAACCCTTGGTTTCGAAAACAACGGCATTTGATTTTTTCGCAAGTTCCAGAGCTTCATCCGCGGAGCAGACCGTTTCCAAAACCTGTTGGAGCCGCTGCTTTTCGCCGCTTTCAACGGTGGGTACTTCCGTATGGCTTTCCGCTTGCTTTTCCGTCTGTTCCGGCTTGCCGGTGCACGCCGCAAACATTACAACCGACAAAACGACCAGCAACAAACACACGATTTTTTTCATTTTATTCTCCTTTCATTAACCTGCATTTGTGAGCAGGGTATATATGATGATAATTATCAGCAGCCCGAACCCGACTGCGGAAAACGCTGTCATTTTCTTATACGAAAGAATGCTTTCAATTCTCGTTCGCACTTTTGCTCCTCCAAATGCCGAAACAAACAGGCTTTTGCTTTGAACGCAGTTCAAAAGGTCAAGTGCGTACTCCCTGCGCTCATCTTCACTGTACTTTGCTGTTGCGGCCTCATCGCACGCAAGTTCAAGATCCGAGAGGAACGCTTTTAAAAGAATCCATGAAAGAGGGTTGAACCAGTGAACTGCCGCCGTCAGAAAGCCTGCCAATCGCCAGAGATTATCCAGTCTGCGAATATGTGTTTTTTCATGTTGCAGGATATGTTTGAGTTCCGCTGCCGCAAACGACGTCGGCAAAACGATGCGCGGCCTGATAATGCCGTATACTGCGGGGCTTTCCACTTTCGGAGACAGAAAAACATTCCCCTTGAGGTGAACGGCATCCCGAATTTCATGCTTTGTTGTTGAATAAAGTATTGTCAACGCAAGAATCAAAGCCAATGCCGAAATTATCCAAACCAATGATGAAATTTCAAACACCTTGCTCAGAATATTGACCTTATACGCAATGGGGAAATAGCTGTCTGCAAGCATTAGTGTGTTTGTTACGGAAAAGGCGATATCGTCCGCGGGCTGATAAATCGTTACGGTTTTTGTTGTCAGTTGCGAAATCAGCGTCATCAGGCTGTATCGGCTGTTCAGGCCGAAAGGCACCCACATGCGCACAAACGGAATTATCCACAGAAATACGGAAAATCTGCGCGGAACGGCTTTAATCTTTCTTGCAGCCATAACGATAAGCCCCGTAACGGAAGCCGTTATGCTCATATTAACTATCCAATAGCAAAACTCTCCGAGCATGGTCGTCACCTTTTTTCAATCAATCGTCGAAGTTCGTCTGTTTCGCTCTCCGTAAGCTTTTCATCCTCCAACAAAGCTGAAAACAGTGCTTTGCGCGAACCGCCGAAAACCTTGTTGAGTAGGGATACCGCCTCCTTTTTTTGCATTTCCGCCCGAGTAACCGTCGGAGTGCAGATGAATCCGGGTTCGTCACGGCGAATAAAACCTTTCGTTTCAAGTTTTTTTATGACAGTATAGGTTGTGTTCTTGTTCCACCCGATGGTGTCGGCAGCAATCAAACTGATCTCCTTTGCGGAAATCGCACCCCTTGCCCAAATTATTTCCATAACCTTCGCTTCACTGTCAAACAATTTTTCTCTCATTCTTTCGCCTCCGGACTATCTCTATAGTCTATACTATCGCAATAGTCTGCAATTGTCAAGTTCTTTTTTCAAAAAGGCCGAGCGCTTCCGACACTTTTTTGAATTTTTCATCAATTTCGGCTTCACCGTCCAAATGCAGAACCCTGCACGAAAGCTTTTTCTGCCACTGATCATGTCTTGCCTTGCTTCTGATTTCCGCACCGCCGCTGTCGTAGGATTTTGCCCATTCAAAAAACTCAACATGCTGTCGATACATATCCCCTCCCGGTTCAATGCGCGAACCATAAATCGCCTGCTCTCTCTTCAGCAATCTTTCCATGCGCACACTCTGTTTCATTTCGATTCTTACAGCCAAAGTGAAACACGGAATCAACTCATCTCCCCAATCTGCAAGTGAACCGGACGTTTAAGCTTGAACGGAGGCTCCGTCGGAATCCAATAATAAGCGTCGATATCCATTAATGTATAACCCAATTCCGAACATATTTTTTTGCCAAGCGTTGTTGTGCCCGAGCCGGAAGCTCCGAAAATATGAATTACGTTCTTCTTTTTTAGTTTCTCCGCCAGTAATACTTGTTGCGACTTTCTATATGACAGCACAGCTTTTGAAACGTTTCAACACTTGTACAGCAAAAACCC
>ENA-OOXM01002509-OOXM01002509.1-human-gut-metagenome-genome-assembly--contig:-NODE-2509-length-11635-cov-5.091623_pt1 | contig 11635 bp, 9 predicted proteins | sample MGYA00241589_ERZ501347 | MGnify/ENA primary metagenome ERZ501347 (study PRJEB25962, sample SAMEA2042832) | human gut metagenome | biome: human gut; feature: human-associated habitat; material: faeces...
CGACGCGGGGCTGACGGACGAAGAACAAAACCGCGTGCGGGCGCTGTGCTTATCGGTGCTCGACAAAGAAATTTATTTTGAAAACGAGCCGATCAACGCGTGCTATTTTGCGATTTCTGCCGGGTGCACGCAGCCGTTTGAGAACGTGTGGCCGGAAAAAAGCTACCCGTACCTCACCGCTGTGGCGTGCCCGAGCGACCTTTTGGCGCAGGGGTTTCAAAGCGCGGCAACGGAAGACGAGATACGAGCCGACTTCCCGGAAATTTCATTTGACGATGCGCCGGGAAAGTGGTTCTCGGATATTCAATATTTTGACACGGGATATGTGGAAAAGCTTACGGTCTGCGGAGTGGAAATGGCAGGCGTGCATGTGCGGGAGGCGCTCGGTTTACGCAGCGCGAGTTTTACGGTGATGTATGAAAACGGCGCGTTCACATTTACGACGCTCGGCTATGGGCACGGCGTGGGCATGAGCCAGCGCGGGGCGCAGTGGATGGCGGGACAGTACAGCAAGAAATTCGACGAAATCCTTGCGTTCTACTACCCCGGCATGGTGCTGATGCAGGGCGGCACGGGTGCGCCGGTGCTGCCGACCGTTCCGCCGGAGCTCGCCGCAACGCCTGCCCCGCCCGCGACACCGACCCCGAAGCCGACACTGATGCCCGTGACGACGGACAGCTTGCCGGAGGGCGCAAAGGTGATGTACGTCAACGCATCGAGCCTGAATCTGCGCGCCGAGCCGAGCATGGTGGGCGAGCTGCTGATGCGCTTGCAGGCAAATCAGCGGGTGATTGTGCTGGAGGTGTGTGACGACCCGGAGTGGGTGCATGTGAAAACGGACGTGGTGGAGGGCTACTGCATGGTCAGCTACCTCGCCGAGGAAGGAGTGAAGCCGACACCGACGGCGCAATAACCGAATAAACAATGCCGGTCAACCATCAAGCCGACTTTTAGGTTGACCGACTTTCCTGTTCGTTGATTTTCGCCTGCCGCAATCGGAAAAAGGAAAAAGCAGTTTTCGCCAATCGTTTCATTTCCGGCATCAGCATGGTAGGATAAACCTACGGATACTGTCTGATTTGGACAGCACCGTCATTTTTGCGCGAGAAAGCGGCTTTGCCGCTGCCTACGGTTGGGTATGGAAGGAACTTTAAGCAAACCATGAGTGAACGCATTGTCAAACTGCTGATAGAATCTTTCCCGAAGATTCTGCTGCCCGGTCTGAAAATGACCATTCCGCTGACGGTTATCGCCTTTTCCATCGCGATGGTAATTGCCGTCATTGCCGCCATGATTCAATATGCCCGCGTGCCGGTTCTGCGGCAGATTATGCGGTTTTATGTGTGGGTCGTGCGCGGTACGCCGCTGCTGGTGCAGCTGTTCGTGGTGTTCTACGGGCTGCCGTCGCTGGGCATCATCCTCGACCCGTTTCCGGCGGCAGTGATTGTCTTCTCTATCAACGAAGGCGCGTACTGCGCGGAGACGATGCGCGCGGCGCTGGAATCCGTACCGGTGGGGCAGATGGAAGCGGGCTACTGCGTGGGCATGAGCTACTTGCAGGTGATGCGCCGCATTGTGCTGCCGCAGGCGCTGCGCACGGCGTTCCCACCGCTGTCGAACAGCCTGATTGCTATGGTGAAGGACACGTCGCTGGCGGCGAACATCACCGTGACGGAAATGTTCATGGCGACGCAGAAGCTCGTGGCGTACTACTACGAGCCGATGGCGCTCTATATCGAAGTCGGCGTGATTTACCTGATTTTCTCCACGGTGCTGACGTGGGTGCAGCGCTGGGGCGAGAAGAAGCTCAGCGCGTATGGCGCACAGAAGGAGTGATGCGCGATGGCGATGCTGGAAATCAATCACCTGCAAAAGAAATTCGGGACGACCGAGGTGCTGCGGGACGTCAGCCTGTCCGTCAGCAAAGGCGACGTCGTGGCGATTCTGGGGCCGAGCGGGTCAGGCAAGACGACGCTGCTGCGCTGCGTGAACTTTCTGGAACGCGCGGACGCGGGCGAACTGCTCTTTGACGACGAGAAATTCGACCTGAACCGCGCGTCGCACCGGGATATTGCGCGTATCCGCCAAAAGACGGCGTTCGTGTTCCAGAACTACAACCTGTTTCGCAACAAAACGGCGCTGCAAAACGTGACCGAAGGGCTGATTGTGGCGCGGAAGATGAAAAAAGCGGACGCGGAAGCGATTGGGCGGAAGCTGCTGGACAAGGTGGGCTTGTCTGACCGCTGCGACCACTACCCGGCGCAATTGTCCGGCGGACAGCAGCAGCGCGTCGCGATTGCCCGCGCGCTGGCGACGAATCCGGAAATCATTTACTTCGATGAGCCGACATCCGCACTGGACCCGGAGTTAATCGGGGAGGTGCTGAACGTGATGCGCCAGTTAGCCGAAGAGGGCATGACGATGCTGGTGGTGACGCACGAGATGAACTTCGCGCGGCATGTGTCGAACCGTGTCGTGTTCATGGAGGGCGGCAGAATCATCGAGCAGAACAGCGCACAGGAATTTTTCGCGCACCCGAAAGAAGCGCGGACGCAGGAGTTCCTCGCGAAAATCAACCAACGCTGAAAATCCGGCATTGCTGGTTTTCATAAATGCAATTGGAAGGAGCATTCAAAATGAAGAAGTTTGTCAGTCTCCTGCTGGCGCTGATGATGGCGCTGGGCATGACCGCTCTGGCGGAGGAAAGCAAGGATCAGCTGGCGCGCATTCAGGAAAAGGGCGAAATTGTCATTGCGACGGAGGGTACTTGGGCACCTTGGACGTACACGGATGAAAACGGCAATCTGGTCGGCTTTGATGTGGAAATTGCGACGGCGATTGCGGAGAAGCTGGGCGTGAAGGCGACGTTCGTGACCGTGGAGTGGGACGGCATCCTCGCCGGCATTGACTCCGGCCGCTACGACATTGCCGCCAACGGCATTGATGTGACCGAACAGCGCTCGGAAAAGTACAACTTTAGCACCCCCTATGCCTTCAACCGCACGGCGCTGGTCGTCCGGGGCGACAACGAGGACATCAAGTCCTTTGAAGACTTGAAGGGCAAGAAGACTACGAACTCCATCGCCAGCACCTACATGATTCTGGCGGAAGAGTACGGCGCAGAGGTGGTCGGCGTGGATACGCTTGACCAGACGATTATGCAGGTGCTGACGGGCCGCGCGGACGCGACGCTGAACAGCGAAGTGTCCATTGCGGACTATATGCAGAAGCGCCCGGACGCGAACATCAAGATTGTTGCCCTGACGGAGGAAGCGAACCTTGTGGCGATTCCGACCCGCAAGACGGACGACAGCGCGAGCCTGCTGGAAGCCATCAATCAGGCGATTGCTGAGCTGCGTGAAGAGGGCAAGCTGAGCGAGATTTCCATGAAGTACTTCGGGCGCGACATCACGGCGGAAACCGTGGGAGAAGCGGCGGAGTAATACGATTTCCAGATTCACCTGCGCCATCTGCTTGCGCCTTTTCCCTTCTGGCGCATTCTTATCTGGAAATAGTATAAGCGAAAAAAGCCCATACAAAACGGAGGTCGTCCCGGTGGGGCGGCCTCCTTGCATTTTCAGGGGATGATTCTTTTTCAATTAGGGCAATCCCGCACAAAGAAAGAACAGCAAAAAGGTCGGGAAAGAGATATAATAAAGAGGTGAAGAAGCAATTGACGATGAGCCTGATTAGCGACGAGCTGGGGGCAGGTATCAACGAAGAAGAAAGAGTTTCTGGGAATCATGGAGAAACTGATTCCGTGGTCGCAATGGGTTGGGATCGTGCAGCCGCACTATTACAAAGGAGAGCGCGGCAATAAGCCCTACGACTTGGAATTGATGCTCCGAATCTATGTGCTGCAGCACCTCTACAACCTCGCGGATGACGCGGCCTCCTTGCATTTTCAGGGGATGATTCTTTTTCAATTAGTCGGCATAGGCGTAGGGAATATGGTTTCGCTGCGCGTACCGTTCGGCGTAGGAATTGCGGAAAACGGTCAGCGTGAGGTTGGGGCATTTGTCGAAAGCGCCAACGCCAATTTCCGTTACGGAAGCGGGGAGAAGGACGGAACGCAGGGCGCTGCACTCAGAAAAAGCAATGTCCTCGATTTCTGTGACGGAATCGGGAATGACAATGGAGACAAGCGACGTGCAGCTTTGAAATGCGCCTGTTTCAATTTCCGTCACAGAATCAGGAATGAGAATGCTGGAAAGGGAAGCGCAGTAGGAAAACAGATAGTCGCTGATTTCTGTAAGGGAGTTTGGAAGCACAACCGTAGTCAGAGCGCGGCACTCGGAGAAGGCTCCCTCCTCGATTTCTGTGACGGAATCGGGAATGACGATGGAAGACAGCGCGGTGCAGTAGTTGAAAGCACATGAACCAATCTCGTCAACAGAGGAGGGAATGGAAACCTCGACGAGGGCGGAGCAATCGCTGAAAGCGTAATCGTCAATCTCTGTAACGGAAGCGGGCAGAGAAACACTTGTCAAAAAGGAGCAGCAGTCAAAGGCGCGCTCGCCAACAGCCGATGTTCCTTGCGGAACGGTGTAGCTGGAAGCAGCCTTTCCCCGCGGATAGGCAACAAGCGCATCGTCTTTTTTACGGAACAAAACGCCGTCCAATGTATAAAAAGACGGATGCTCCGGGGCGACAGAAATGGTTTGCAGCAGCGGACAGCAGCCGAAGGGGTTATGGTCGAGGTCGGCAACAGAATTGGGAAGGGTTACGGCGGTCAGGGAGAGGGAGAAAGAGATGGTGTCAATGCTTGTGACGCGATGACCGTCCAGCGTGTCCGGAATCACGATTTCCGCGTCGTCGCTTAGGCAGTAGAGAAGCTCCGCGGAACCGTCCTCAAGCAGGACGTACTGATAATCCCCGGAGGTGAGGATGGTCTGCTTTTTCTTGCCGCCATCTGCAAAAACGACGTTTGTCAGAAAGACGAGGAGAAGCGCGGATGCCAGTAAAAACGCAGAGAAACGTTTGCGTGTCATAAAATCGACCTCCTTTTCTTTATTCACTATACACGAAAAGGCGCTTCGTGTCAATGAAAAATCCCCCTCACCAGTTGCGCAAAGGCAGAAAAAATGGTATAATCAGCTTGAATATCTGGCAAAAAGATGGACGGAAATGGCGAAAGGGTGGACATGATGAAGGTATTGGTGACGGGCGCGGACGGAATGCTGGGGCGCGACGTGATGCGTGCACTGCGCGAGAAGCATGTGAATGCGCGCGGCGTGGATGTGGCGGATTTCGATGTGACGGACGGCGCAGCAGTGCGCGAATGGGTGACGGCGGAGCAGCCGGATGCCATCATCCACTTGGCGGCGTATACTGACCTGCTCAAAGCGGAAACGGAACCCGCAAAGTGCATCGACGTGAACGCGATGGGCACGCTGAACATGGTTCGTGCGGCGCTGGCGATCGGGGCGAAGCTGATGCTGATGTCCTCGTCGGAGGTGTTTGGCGCTGCGCCGGACGTTATCCACGGAACGAGAGACAAGACGTGCGCCGCGAACGTTTACGGATTGTCGAAGGTGCAGGCGGAAGAAGCTGTGCGCGCGCTGATGACGCGGTCCTTCATCGTCCGCACGGGCTGCTTGTTCTCCGCCGCGCCGAAGGGGGAAATCTGCGGCATTCTGGCGGCAGCGCAGGATCATCAAAAGCTGACGATTTCCGACGACCTGATGGCTTGCCCGACGTACACGCTTGACCTTGCCCGCGCGATGGTCAGCCTGATTCAGACGGAGAAATTCGGCATTTACCACCTCATCAACGAGGGCGAATGCAACCTTGCGACGCTGGCGATGGCGACGCTGGGGATGGTGGGCAGCCGCTGCCGGGTACAGCCGGTGAGCGGCTACCGCGGCTCGGTGGGCATTCACCATCCGTCGAGCGTACGGCTGCTGAGCGACGCCGAACCGCACCTGCCGAGGTGGGAGGACGCGCTGAATCGGTGTCTGGATGAGATAAGGAGCGAGATTCGGTAAAGGAAGGGTATAAAAATAGGGAGGTCAGCCGTGTGGGGCGACCTCCTTTTGCGTGGGGTGGATTAGTTGTTCAGCCAGTCGTTGGCGTCGGGGTAGGTGTAGGGGATGTTGTTGTTTTCAGCGTAATTTAAGGAGTAAGAATTGCGAAGGACAGTGAGAGTAAGAGTGGGGCAACCATGAAAAGCGTTTTTACCGATTGCAGTCACAGAATTGGGGAGAGAAATGGAAGTTAAGGCGTCACAACCTGAAAAAGCATACTCACCTATTTCTGCAACAGAGTCGGGAATTACAACGGAGGATAGAGATTTGCACCCAGAAAAAGTCCAATTTCCAATGATAACAATAGAATTGGGAATAAAAATTGCTATTAAAGACTTACACCATGAGAAAGAGTTGTCACTAATAGTGGTCATAGAATTGGAAAGAGAAACGGAAGTGAGAGCAGAACAGTAGGAAAAACTATGTTCACCAATGAAAGTAACGGAATCAGGGATAGAAATGGAAGTTAAAGAAGAACAGGAAGAAAAAGCAAAATTCCCAATAGTAGAAATAGAATCTGGAATTGAAATGAAGGAGAGAGTAGTGCAAGAGAAAAAAGCATAATCATCAATGATTGCAATGCCCTGTGGAATATAATAGGTTGAAGTCTCTCTTCCTGCTGGATAAGAAATTAGCGCTTTATCAGCTTTACGGAATAAAACGTCATCAATGACTGCAAGATACGGATGATTGGGAGAAAGTGAGAAAGAGGTCAAATTGCTACAATCGAGAAAAGCTCCTTTGCCAATGAAACTGACGGAATCTGGAATCTCAATAGAGGTTAAAGACTTGCAATAAGCAAAAGCACGATTGCCAATAGCAACAGTCCCCTGTGGGATGCAATAAGTTGACATATTTTTTCCAGCAGGATAAGAAACCAAGGTTTTATCAGATTTGCGGAATAATACGTTGTCAATAACGGCATAATACGGATGTTCAGGAGAAATAAAAATAACTTTTAAATTTCGACAACCAGAGAAAGGGTTCTCGTTAATCTGGACAACAGAATCGGGAATGGAGACGGAGAGTAGAGAGGAACAAGCAGAAAAAGCATGATTGTCAAGTGCAATAACTTCTTTTCCATCGAGCATATCTGGAATGGTGAGTTTTTTAGCTTTACCATTGTATTTAACTATTTCCACTGAGACATCATCCAGCACAGCGTACTGGTAGTCGCCATCTGTAAAAATCTTACGTTGCTCTTCGGCGACCGCGCCAGTCAGGCAGGTACACAGCATCGAGAGAATCAGCAGAATCGAATAAAGACATTTGCGCTTCATAAGAAAAAACCTCCTTTTTCTCCATTGTACCATACCATTTCCCTTTGTCAACACACTTTTTCAAATTTCCACCAAAAACAAATTCCCCGCCCGGCTGCCTTCCGACACCCGAACGGGGGAAAAATCACCCTTGCTATTATCACACCGCCGCCGGCATTCCATGCTTCACGCGGTCATGCTCCTCGGCGCGCTTGGCGTTGTTGAAGCGGTCGAGCGTACCCACCAGATAGCCCGTGATGCGGCGAATCCGCTGGAACGGCACGTTGCCGAAATCGTAGGACAGTTCCACTTCGTCGCCATCCACCGCAATGTCCATCGAAAGCGGCTCACGGTTGTACTTCTGGCGCGCATGATCCACATAGGCGTCAATTTCCGCCTGAGACAGGGTTCCCTTCGTCACGTTCACTTGGCAGCACATAGGTATTTCTCCTCTCTATGGTACTCGCTGGAAAATCAGCAAGCCCTAAATCTTGTGGTTGCACGGCGCTATCGCGCCATATAGAGCACAAGATATTGTTTCGACGTCTGTTATTATAGCACGAAATGTGGGATTTGCAAGGGGAACACGCAACAAAATTTCAGATGCGGATTCTGCCCGAAGACAGGCATTTTCTCCGCCCCTTGACGAAAGGCAATGCGAACAAACACCATTGCCACACGCGGCGTTTTCTGCTATACTGGGGGATGCAAAAAGACGGAAGGGAGATGGCGGACATGCGTCCGGTATACGACATGCTGACGGCGGTCTCGGCGCGCAGGAGCGGGCATATGCCGGGGCATAAGGGCTGTTCGCCGTTCGGAACGGCGGATTTGTATGCGCTGGACACGACGGAACTGCCGAACACGGATGACCTGTACGCGGCGGAGGGCGGACTGCGCGAAGCCATGCGACTGTATGCGCAGGCGGCGGGCGCGGCAAAGACGATTTTCCTCCATAATGGATCGACGGCGGGTAATCATGTGATGCTGCAGCTGTACGCGCGGGATGGCGAAACGGTGCTGCTGCCGCGCAATGCGCACTTATCGGCGGTGAACGCCTGCGTGCTGGGCGGAATGCGGGTGAAGTGGATGCCGGTTCGCTGCACGCCGGACGGGTACTGCTATCTGGCGGAGGAGGATGTGCTGGCGGCGCTGCGGGCGAATCCGGACGCGCGGGCGATGCTGCTTGTCCGCCCGGATTATTACGGCGGCGCGATGCGGGAAGATGTTTTCCGGCGGATTGCAGCGGCGGCGCATCGTCAAGGGACGAAAGTCGTTGTGGACGAGGCACACGGGGCGCATTTCCCGTGGTGCGACGGGATGACATCCGCCGGAGCGCTTGGCGCGGATGCGTGGGTGCAGTCGGTGCATAAGACGCTGATGGGGCTGACGGGCAGCGCGGTGCTGCACTTGGCGGATGCAGCGGATGAAAAGCGCGCGTGGACGCTGCTGCGGCGGGAACAGACGTCGTCGCCATCGTTCCTGCTGATGCTGTCCATCGATGACAGCCGCGCGTGGATGGAAGAGAATGGTCGGGCACGCTTGCGGGCGTTATCCGAAGCGGTCAACGATGTGCGCAGGCGGCTTGTCGGTACGCCGTATCACGATGCATACGCGGATTGGGCGAATTTGCCCGTGTGCTTTGACCCGACGCGGCTGGTCATTTCTGCGCCGCAGGGAGGCAAGCGCTTGGCGGAACAGCTGCGCGAAGCCGGACTGGACGTGGAAATGGCGGACGAGCGGCGCGTGGTGCTGATTCTATCGGTGATGGACGACATCGATGAAATCCGCCGACTGCCAGAGCTGCTGGCGAGCATCCCGGCGGCAGAAAAAAAGCAGTTTGCGCCGCTGACCTTGATGCCGGACATGCCGGAAGCTGTCCTGACCCCGCGTCAGGCGGCGATGGCGGAGGAAATCCTCGTGCCGCTGGACAGAGCGGAGGGGAAAATCGCGGCGGCGGCGGTCGGGCTGTATCCGCCGGGAATCCCGCTGCTTGCGCCCGGCGAACGGGTGACGCGGGAAATCATCAGGCAATTGCAGGAAGCCGGGACGCGGGAGCGCTTCGGCGTAGAAGGAGACGATTTGCGGTGCGCAAATGTGTGATTTTTGATTTGGACGGTACGCTGACCCGCTCGGAGGAAGGCATTTGGAACTGCGTACGCTATGCGGCGGAGAAGCTCGGCTTTCCCGTGCCGGATGCGGCGACGCTGCGCAAATTTATTGGCCCGCCGCTGGGCTGGTCGTTCATGGAATACATGGGCATGAGCGAAGAAATGGCGAATAAGGCGGTGAGCACCTATCGCGAGCGCTACGAAGCCGTCGGGCTGTTTGAGAACCGGGTGTATCCGGGCATCCGCCGTCTGCTGCGAATGCTGCACCGCGACGGCTGGTACATCGGTATCGCGACGGGCAAGCCGCAGCGCTCCTCGGAGCGGATTATCGAGCATTTCGGGCTGAACCGCTACATCACGAAAATCGTAGGTCCAAAGGATGGGCGCGGTGCGGACAAGGAACTGCTGATTCGGCAGGCGCTGCCGGAGGATGCGGGCGAAGCGTGGATGGTGGGCGACCGCCGATTTGACATGGAGGGTGCGAAGAAAGTTGGCATCGGCGCAATCGGCGCGGGCTACGGTTACGGCAGCCGTGAAGAACTGATGAACAGCGGGTGCGATGTGTACTGCGAGACGGTGGAGGACATCATCCGCCATCTCTGCCCCGGCGAAGAAGCGGTTCCGGGCGCGTTCCTGTCAATAGAGGGCATGGACGGCAGCGGCAAAACGACGCAGATGGCGGCAATGGAGGATGCACTCGACCGCTGGGGCTTCGAGGTCATCCGCAGCCGTGAACCCGGCGGATGCCCCATCAGCGAGAAGATTCGCGTGCTGCTGCTTGACCCTGAAAACAAGGCAATGGACGAGACGACCGAGGCGATTCTCTACGCCGCGGCGCGCGCACAGCATGTGCGGCAGGTCATCCGCCCAGCCTTGAAAGCGGGTAAAACGGTGCTGTGCGACCGCTTTGTGGATTCGTCCGTGGCATATCAGGGCGGCGGGCGTCAGCTTGGCGTGGACACGGTGCTGAATATCAACCGCCCGGCGGTGGATGGCACGATGCCGATGCTGACGGTCTATCTGGACATTGACCGGGAAGCCGCCCTCCGCCGCCGCGCCGCCAGCAGTCAGCTTGACCGCATTGAGCAGGCGGACGATGCCTTCCGTACACGGACGGAAGCGGCATATCACGAACTCATCCGCCGCGAGCCGGAGCGGTTCATCGTGGTGGATGCGGCAAAACCGGCAGAGGAAGTCAGCCGGGACATGACGGAAAAGGTCATCCAGCGGCTTATGGAGGCAGAAGCGTGAGCGAGCGAATTGTGGTGGGCATGTCCGGTGGCGTGGATTCGTCTGTCGCGGCGCTGCTGCTTAAACAGCAGGGGTACGATGTGGTCGGCGTGTTCATGAAGAACTGGGAAGAGACGGACGAATCCGGCGTCTGTACGGCGGAAAACGATTGGAACGACGTGCGCGAGGTGTGCGAAATCATCGGCATTCCCTACTATGCGGTCAATTTTTCCCGCGAATACTGGGATCGCGTGTTCAGCTACTTCCTCAAAGAATACCGCGCGGGGCGCACGCCGAACCCGGATGTACTGTGCAATCGCGAAATCAAGTTCAAGGCGTTTCTGGATTTTGCCATGCAGCTTGGCGCATCGAAAATGGCGACGGGGCATTTTGTGCGGACGAACGAAAATGGCGACCTTCTGCGCGGCATTGACCCGAACAAAGATCAGAGTTATTTCCTCTATATGCTCCATCAGGAACAGCTGCGGAAGGCAATTTTTCCCGTCGGCGGCATGACAAAGACCGAAGTGCGCCGCATTGCGGAGGAAAATGGGCTGCCCGTGTGCAAGAAGAAGGATTCGACCGGCGTGTGCTTCATCGGTGAACGCAACTTCCGGCAGTTTTTGTCGACCTATTTGCCCGCGCAGCCCGGCGACATGGTGGCGCCGGATGGGAGCGTCGTCGGGCATCACGATGGGCTGATGTACTACACGCTTGGCCAGCGGCGCGGGCTGGGCATCGGCGGATGCGGTGACGGGCGGAGCTGGTTCGTCATTGGCAAGGACTTGGAGAACAATCGCCTGCTGGTGGCGCAGGGCGAGGATCACCCGATGCTGTATTCGACGATGAGCATCGGCGCGGAGTTCATTTATCTTTCGATGTTCTTCTCGTTCGCAACGTACTATCCCGACCAGCGGGTGCTGTTCATGTACATCATCCCGATCAAGATCAAGTGGCTCGCCGTGGCGAACGCGGCGTACTTTGTCTATGAGATCTTCGCGCTCCGCTT
>ENA-OOXM01002512-OOXM01002512.1-human-gut-metagenome-genome-assembly--contig:-NODE-2512-length-11599-cov-3.372661_pt1 | contig 11599 bp, 6 predicted proteins | sample MGYA00241589_ERZ501347 | MGnify/ENA primary metagenome ERZ501347 (study PRJEB25962, sample SAMEA2042832) | human gut metagenome | biome: human gut; feature: human-associated habitat; material: faeces...
GCGTCGAAATGGTCGAAAATATCCTTGTATTTTTTGAAGATAGACCGGTGTGCTTCGTCCACGATGATCAGGTCGAAATGTCCCGGAGAAAACGCAGGCTTTCCGTCGGATGCTGTTTCGGTGTCGATTGCACCGATCATCGTCTGGTAGGTGGAGAACACCACCCGGGCGTCGACGTCGTGCTTGTTGTCGCACAGATTGCATAGCGACCAGTCGGGATAGTATTCGCCGTAAGCGCTTTTCGCCTGCTTGACCAGTTCGACACGATCGGCAAGGAACAGCACGTTTTTCACAAGCCGCGCGCGCATGAGCACGTCGGTAAGTGCGGCGGATACGCGGGTTTTGCCTGTTCCCGTGGCCATGACGAGCAGTCCACGACGCTTGCCTTTCCACAGGTTATCGCAGAACGCTTTGATCGCTTCGATTTGGTAGTAGCGTCCGGCGACTTTCTCGTTCACCGGAACGGTCCGCGGATCGATGGCTTCCCTGCGCCGGTTCATAATGCGTTGCAGGTCATCCTGCGAGAACACTCCCCCGACCGGACGGGATGGACCGTTCTCGTCATCCACGAATTCCGTGGCGTATCCGTTGCTCAGGAAAATCAGCGGACGGTATCCGAATTCGCGTTCCAGACATTTCGCGTACTGTCTGGATTGTTCCAGTCCTTTCTTCGGATCATACGAGGTTCGTTTCGCCTCGATGATCGCCAGCGGCTTGCCGTCTCTGCCTTTGAGGTAGTAGTCGACATAGCCGACCTGCCCCTCATGGTCTTCCATACCGGTGACCTTGCGTTCTTTGACGACCTCAGCCTCGGAATCAACATCCCATCCGGCGAGCCGCAAATCAAGGTCGATGAACCGTTGCCGCGTCTCGTATTCGCTGATATCCATCTCGCTGTCCGGCATGGGTGGACGCGGAGCCTTCTGCACGGACAGCGCGGCTCGGGATTCCTCAAGCTGACGTTCGAGTTCCTGGATACGTTCGGTTTTGGCGCTCAGTTCCTTGGCGAGTTCCTGTTTCGCGGCGTCTTCTTTGGCTTGGACTTCCTTACGGGAGAGCGCTTGTTGGACGCACGGCACTTGTTTCGGATCGAAGACGCGCTTTTCGTACCATTTGCCGTACGAGTAGTCGATCCATTGGATGAACACGAACAGGAGTTTCAGATCGAACATCGCGTCCTTGGGACTGATGCGCGTCTTGCCATGGACGGTGATGTTTCCGGCTTTGACGATGTATTGGAACGAATCCAACATTTTCTGGTTGCCGATCGCGCGTTCGAAAGTGGGTTCGTGGATTAGCGATTGGAGATTGTCGCGATACGGCATTTGGATGGAACGGTCCGCCGCGTACACCCATTTCACCGCCAGTTCGAACGCTTTGCGCGTGGCCATGGCGCACATGGTCGGAGAAATGGAGAACGCTTTTTCGGCTTCGACGCATGGAATGGCGAACTGCTCGTAATCATCCTGACCCAGCAGGAACGAAAAATTGCTCATGATATGCCCCTCCAGCCCCATCACACCGCGGAAAACACCATATGAGTTCATCGTACCGCTTCCACGGCTTGCATAGGGTGTTATTCCAGTGTTTTTCCAATCGTTTCTAGTCTGTGTCAGCCACAGAAAAGAAGCTTGCATGCATAATTCCAGAGAGGCTGTTGAGAAGGTGGAGCATTCCGCCAAATCGCGATTTGTCTACCTGCGAAACGAAGTTAGCGAACTCATTTTGCAGATTAAGCGCAGGAATCGGAATGCTCAGCTTCGCTAACTCACTTTTTGGAATATTGCTCATCGATTTTGCCGAACCATGCGCAAGCGACTGAATTGAATGCAGCAAAGGCCCCGCCAGTAAATAGGACAGATACATTGCATTTATAGGAGGCAAAGGATGCATACGAAAAATAATATCTGGAAACATAATATTGCCGTCTGTATGCTTAACAAGTACAGAACGACCAACAAGTTCAGGAGTATTCTTTCGCGAAAGAAGAATATCATTCGCATGTACTACTTTGTCAATCGTCAATGAAACGCTACGCGGAAGCGCCTTATTTTCATTCTCGCAATACACGCCTGAAGAAATAGCACTAAGCTTAAGGACTCCCGGCTCTGCCATTTTCCGAGAAAAAGCTAAACATTTTGGGCTCTTTCCTGCTTCAATGCAATCAACGCATTTGATTAGCGGCTTCGTCTCATAACAAGCGAAATCTCCGAATATCTCGACAAACCGGGATTTGACGAGAGTATCCAGTTGTTGAATCAGCAATTCCGCTTTTGTTCGTGCTTTTTCAATGGAAGAGAGCAAATCAATACGCTGATGCTGCAATTCCAAACTCGGAATCGGAAAAACCGCATTAAGCAAGGTTTTTTTATTCATACGAGGCATTTTCGATCCAGCGGTAGATGATACCGCCAAATTTACAAATGAATTAGAACGCAGCAAATAGGCAAAATAACGTCGATCAAGAACTTCGGGATTCACAATAAGCGGCAACATTTCCGATGTCGCTAATCCCGGTTCATCCGCTACAACCACTTTATTTAGATTCGGGCGAAGCTTGGAATATAAAACCGCATCAGCAGTAAACGCAACAGTCGAAGTACCAGCAGAATCAGCTTTCATCCGATTTTTTACGATGACTTTGCCTGTACCTTTTTCTACCGCATCTAGGTTAAGCACCCAAACATTATTGCCAGATGGCATTGAAGCTTTCTCAATCTTGACAATGTCTCCAAGCCGCACCTTCTTTCCGACAAATTGGGGTTTGCTCGACTTCATGAGATGAATTTGCGGTGGGAACGCTTGACATTATCCTGATCAACCTGCGCATAGCAAAGCGTGGTATCGATTTTGCTGTGTCCAAGCAATACTTGCACTTGTTCTATCGGCATGCCCTTGTCTATGGCCTTCGTAGCCAAGGTACGTCGGAACTTGTGCGGATGCACGTGTTTGACGCCCGAATCGTCGCCGAGTTTGCGGAGTCTGGCTTCAACTCCGCTGATTTCTAACCTTTTGAAGGGGCGATGCAGGGAAACGAACAAGGCGGGCTCGTCATCCATTCGCTGTTCAAGGTATACGAGCAGATGAGTTTTCGCACGGGCATCGAAGTAGACTCGTCGTTCCTTGTCTCCTTTGCCGTGGACCACACATTCGCGTGCATCGAAGTCGATATCACGACGATTCAGCTGCACCAGCTCGCCTACCCTGATGCCCGTAGATGTCAATAAATCAATCATTGCAAGGTCACGCGTCTCCTTGCAGGCGTCACGGAGTTGTTCAAGCGATTCGTCCGAATACACGGGTTTCAACGTTCTCGAAGTCCTGATTTTCTTGATTCTACGTACAGGGCTTTTGTAAATGTAGTCTTCCTCTTCAAGCCAGGAGAAGCAACTGGAGATGACGCGGCGGATGTTGTCGATTGTTGTCTTGCCTACGCGGCCATCACGCGAATATCGTGTGAGATAGTCGCGAATATCGTCGGTGGTGATGTCGTGAGCCGGCCTGGAGATTTCCGTAGCAAAACGGGACAATGTGGTCGCATAGTAACGCAACGACCGTTCTGAACAACCTTCGAGCTTCTTCGCGGCAAGAAACAAGTCTATGCATTCGGTCATTGTTTCGGGACCGCGTGGATTCCCACCTTTCTCAGTTAGACAGGCCACAAGCACCGTATGAAGTTCCGAAGCCTGCTCATCATTCAGCATAGGGGCCATAAGACGGTCAATTCGTTCGATTGTCTGTTGCATGAGAAAAGGCACCTCCTTGTTGGTTTCCCTACAAAAAAGGTGCCGTAAGCCATCGAGAACCTTGCAATATCAGGGTTTAACGAACTCTAATCTCCGAAATACTCCTGAGCGAGGCTATCGTAAAGCATTTGCAGTTTTTCGATCTGTTGCTGGGCGACAAATCGCGATTTGTCTACCTGCGAAACGAAGTTAGCGAACTCATTTTGCAGATTAAGCGCAGGAATCGGAATGCTCAGCTTCGCTAACTCACTTTTTGGAATATTGCTCATCGATTTTGCCGAACCATGCGCAAGCGACTGAATTGAATGCAGCAAAGGCCCCGCCAGTAAATAGGACAGATACATTGCATTTATAGGAGGCAAAGGATGCATACGAAAAATAATATCTGGAAACATAATATTGCCGTCTGTATGCTTAACAAGTACAGAACGACCAACAAGTTCAGGAGTATTCTTTCGCGAAAGAAGAATATCATTCGCATGTACTACTTTGTCAATCGTCAATGAAACGCTACGCGGAAGCGCCTTATTTTCATTCTCGCAATACACGCCTGAAGAAATAGCACTAAGCTTAAGGACTCCCGGCTCTGCCATTTTCCGAGAAAAAGCTAAACATTTTGGGCTCTTTCCTGCTTCAATGCAATCAACGCATTTGATTAGCGGCTTCGTCTCATAACAAGCGAAATCTCCGAATATCTCGACAAACCGGGATTTGACGAGAGTATCCAGTTGTTGAATCAGCAATTCCGCTTTTGTTCGTGCTTTTTCAATGGAAGAGAGCAAATCAATACGCTGATGCTGCAATTCCAAACTCGGAATCGGAAAAACCGCATTAAGCAAGGTTTTTTTATTCATACGAGGCATTTTCGATCCAGCGGTAGATGATACCGCCAAATTTACAAATGAATTAGAACGCAGCAAATAGGCAAAATAACGTCGATCAAGAACTTCGGGATTCACAATAAGCGGCAACATTTCCGATGTCGCTAATCCCGGTTCATCCGCTACAACCACTTTATTTAGATTCGGGCGAAGCTTGGAATATAAAACCGCATCAGCAGTAAACGCAACAGTCGAAGTACCAGCAGAATCAGCTTTCATCCGATTTTTTACGATGACTTTGCCTGTACCTTTTTCTACCGCATCTAGGTTAAGCACCCAAACATTATTGCCAGATGGCATTGAAGCTTTCTCAATCTTGACAATGTCTCCAAGCCGCACCTTCTTTCCGACAAATTGGGGTTTGTCAGTCATTCTGGCCTCCTCCGAGCATTTTGTGCAGTTCCGCGAGGCTTTCCGTCATCTGCCTGTTCAAATCATCAAGATCGGCGAGGATTTCCTCAGTCGGTGGATATTCAATACGTTCGTACTTTGTTTCCGCGTACTTGTTGAAGCTGAAATCGTAATCGTTTTCCGCGATCTCACTCTTCGGCACCAGAAAGCTCTTATCAGTACGGGCGCGCTGTTCTTCCGCGTCGAGGTTTCCCCATCGCTCGAGAATGTCGGGAATGTCGTTGTGCTTCTCGTCCGGGTCACGCTTGTCGTCGAGCGTGTATCCGTCACCCTCCATGTTGTAGAGCCAAACCTTGTCCGTGCCACCCGCGTCCGTCTTTGTGAACACGAGAATAGCGGTGCTTACGCCCGAATACGGCTTGAATACTCCTGACGGCATGTAGATAATCGCTTCAAGCCTCTGGTTGTCCACCAGTTCGGCGCGCAACTGCCGGTATGCTTTCGAGTTGGAACGGAACAGCACGCCGTTCGGCACGATGCACACGCAACGGCCACCAAGCTTGAGCATGCGCAGGAACAATGCGACGAACAACAGCTCCGTCTGCTTAGTTTCCACAACCGCCTTCAGCGAATCATCGATGTCCTCAACATCCACGCTGCCGGTAAACGGCGGATTGGCAAGAATCAAATCAAACTTGTCGCGGATGGTGTTCAGACGGGACAAGCTGTCCTGGTTGCGGATGTCGGGATGATCGATGGAATGCAGCAGCAGGTTCATCGCGGAAATGCGCACCATGGTCTGATCCGTGTCGAAACCAGTGAACTGCTCGCCGGAGAACGTCTTCCACTGTTCCTCGGTCATCTCCTGGCCATGGTTCTTTCTGATGGATTCGGCTGCGGAAATAAGGAATCCCGCCGTGCCGCACGCCGGATCACAGATAAGCTGGCCGGGTTTCAGACCGGCAAGCGCCACCATCATGTTCCTGATGTGCTGTGGTGTGCGGAACTGACCGTTCGTGCCCGCGGTATTGAGCTTGCTCAGCATGTATTCGTACAGGTCGCCAAGATCGTCAGCGTCCTGCACGTAGTTCGACAGCAGCTCGTCGATGCCGGAAACGGCCTTTTCAAGCGTCTTGGGCTTGTTGAAACCGAAGGCAGCGTCCTCCATGCTTTCCGCAAAGGCGTTATCCGAATGCATGGTTTTGATGAACGGGAACGCCTTCTGGCTGACCACGTCAAACATCTGCTCCGCAGGAAGATCCTTGAACCGGCTCCAACGGATTGCCTGTCCTTCCTCCGTTTGCGGGAACACATGCTTAGCAGTCATCCCCAGCATTTCCATGTTCTCGGCTTCGAGCTCCTTGTCATCCAAGGATTTCATGAACATGAGGTACGTCAGCTGCATGATGACCTCGATGGGGTTGGTGACACCACCCTCCCACATGCGCTGCCAGATGTCGTCAACCTTGTTCTTCGTCGCTCCGGTAATCATTTACTATCGTCCTTGCTTGTTTCCTACGTTACGTAGTCTACCGGCATTATCGTTTGGCCATCGCATCCAGCCATCCGAAATTATGTACATTCAACTCTCAACTAGCTCTCTCAGAGTTTCCCGGAATATGTGTTCTGCAAATCACGGATATGTTCGTGCCGAACTGCCTTATCTATAATATTCAGGCTTTCCAACCTGTCCGCCACTGCGTTCATGTCAGGCCCCATGCATTGCGGATGGTCAAGCACCGTAGATCTCAGATCATTCGTATGCACCACGAACTCGCGATCGGAGTGAGTCTTCACTTTGAACTTGGTACGATTCGCAAAGCATACAATCGAAATGAAAACCGAATCTTCCAATCCCAATAATTCCTTCAAACATTGAATGTGCCCGTAATTCTGCCGCAAAGGCGAATGGATTTTTTCTTTTGTTCTTGCCAAGGTACATGAACCATTCAGAATATTTGGAATCGCCATAAATCGTGCCAGTATAGTTCTTCGCCTCCACTACGTAAATGCCATACACCGAAACAACCACATGATCGATCTGATGCAGTCCCGTCGAATCCTTGAGCACCAAATCGTTCAGCAGACGGTACTCTGATTGTGGCAGTTTTCTCAGTTCCTCACTGGCCCAATGCTCACCAGCCTTGCCAGTAATTTGATTGCCCCAAATCGTTACGATTGTCGCAAGAATCAGAATCGGCAGAACAATCGCGACATACCAAATAGTCAAATCCGACTGAGCAAAAGCAACGGTGGCAAAACGCATCACTGCGACCCTTCTTCCTTGAACAACCCTCACTTGCAGCATACCCCCTCTTTCGCGTACGTCAGAGTAGAATGACAAAAACATAAAACATGCGAAAATTAAAATCACAATTCCTTAACAGGGAACAAAACAGAAAACGCGGAAGGAATGCAGGATGGCTGGAAAACATGTCCGAGTGTCCGCTGAAAAGAAGAGTCACGCTACGAAACGCTCTTTTTCATCTTCTGACGCAAAAAACATATCCCAGCAATGCCAGAAAATCCAGGAAGCGTTAAACGAAATCGCAAAATCCGACGCCATTTATCGGGAATCCATCCAGCAGGAGGCAAACCGCTACGTTGCCACGCAAGTTCTGAAACTCATGGAGAAAATCCCGGTAGAAGAAGTCAATCGGGACAAACACGGCATCCGTGTGAAAGCGCTACGCGATAGTGGATACGTAACGTACGCCGACATGCTGACCTCGTCTATATATCAATTGGCGGCCATACGAGGTATCAGCGAAGACGGTGCGCGAATCATCAAACGGATCGTCAGCGAAGCAGCTGACAAAGCTTCTACGACAACGAAGTTGCGGCTCAGCGCGGATAATAGGACTGAGGACATGACCCGTCTGATAACCGCAGTATCCCAATACCAGCAGGCGAAACCGCTGGCAGAGGAAAGCAACCGGCTATCCCAGCAATATTCAAACACCATCCAAAACGCTCTGGAAGACATCAAGGTTTCAACCGGAACATTCCGTTGGCTGTTCGCGTCTCGACAGACAAAGCAAAACGCCATTGAGTCATACAAACTCCTTGAGGAGACGCTGCACGGTGAGTACGGGCAAACCGCGGAAAGGCTGCAGTCTGGGTCCGTCGCTATCGAAGCCCTTGCGGAAGACGATGCGTGGGATTCCTTCAAGAAACATCCCATCTCATATGCCAATACTCTTGAAGAAATCGTTCCGGGACTGCTGGGCAATGGCGATACCGTGTATGGGCTTCCGGAAAACCTTGCCAGAGAAGTTCAGGAAGAGTGCTTCTTTCCCGACGGATTGCTGTGCGATTTGCGTCGATACCAGGAATGGGGCGTGAAATACATACTGCATCAAAAGAAAGCCCTTCTCGGCGACGAAATGGGCTTGGGCAAGACGATTCAGGCAATCGCCACCATGGTTTCGTTAAGGAATACCGGGGCAACGCATTTCATTGTCATATGCCCGGCAAGCGTCATCGTCAACTGGTGCCGTGAAATTCAAAAGTTCAGCAAACTGCGAGTCATAGCAGTGCATGGCCTCAGTCGAGAATCAGCGTTGAAAGATTGGCAACGAACCGGCGGCGTTGCCGTTACCACCTATGAGACCACTGCGTATTTCAAGTTTCCCGACAATTTCACATATTCGCTGCTTGTGGTCGACGAAGCGCATTACATCAAAAATCCAAGCACGAACCGTTCGAAAAATACGAAGGCGATTGCGGAGCACGCGGAAAGATTGCTATTCATGACAGGCACCGCGTTGGAAAACAAGGTGGACGAGATGATCAATCTCATCAAACTATTGCAACCAAGCATTGCCATGCAAATATCCGGAATGAAGGAACTCTCTTCGGCTCCCCAGTTCAAAGAGACCGTCGCCCCTGTGTATTACCGGCGCAGAAGAGAGGATGTGCTGACGGAGCTTCCAGAACTGTCGGAAATCAAGGAATGGTGTCAACTTTCCGATTCAGAAGAACGCAGGTACGAAGAAACGATATTCCGCAAAAATTACAACGCCATCCGACGCGTGTCCTGGAACGTACCGGACCTGAAAGACTCTGGCAAAGCGAAACGTCTACTGGAAATCATTGAGGAGGCAAAGTCGGAAGGCAGGAAAGTCCTTGTCTTTTCGTTCTATCTTGACACCATCCGGAAAATCGCGGACATGTTGGGTAGCCAATGCACCGAACCAATCAACGGATCCATCACACCAACGAGGAGACAAGAAATCATCGACGATTTCGACAAGGCGCCTGCTGGGCAGGTTCTGGTGGCACAAATCGTTGCCGGTGGAACGGGACTTAACATACAATCGGCCAGCGTGGTAATCATATGCGAGCCACAGTTGAAGCCATCCATCGAAAACCAGGCGATTTCCAGAGCGTATCGAATGGGACAAGCCAGAAACGTTCTTGTCTACCGCCTACTCGCCGAAAATACGATTGACGAGAAAATCACGGACATATTGGCACGAAAGCAGGAAGTTTTCAACGCGTTCGCCAACGAATCGGCCGCAGCGGAAAACGTCGAAGTGGATGAGAAAAGCTTGGGCAACATCGTTCAGGAGGAAATCGACCGTATCAACCAAAAACGAAATGGTATGGAAACGTCGACGGGAACCGTAGAAGTGATCGCTGTGGACAGCAATCGCTCCCAAGGAAACAATCGCGATTAGGCACTTGTGTCTGACATTCCACATATGGCTGCAATATCGCAAAAACCTGTGGTATTTCGTGAGTTACGGCATAGTACAGCCAGTCGCAATCAGACTCATCGTAATCATGCGCAATCCAATCGCGCATGTCACACTTACCCCACACCAAGGAACATCTGGCGCCATATTCCGGAACTCGTCTGGCAGCTTCTTAGCTTGCTCCCCCGCTCGTGCAATCGCTATGGCAACGGCATTCCGCTTTCTCATCATTGTCGGCGAATTCCTCAGCACCGAGTGGTCCGAAAAACCATTGCGCGTCTTTGAACGCCCGTACGATCAGCACAAAATGAAAAACACTCTTGCGGATGGTTCCATAAATCACATCAGACGATACGGAACATCAGATTGGATGTTATGAAGTCTACAAACAGCACACGCTATATCTCCGCCAAACGGTCAGACAAAGGTTCGGCAATATACTTCTTCCTCACCAAATCGATATCGTATCCAAAAGTCTTTTTCAAATCATCGCGAAGTGTGAGCGTGTCAACCACTGGATTTGCCTCAGAACCAAGCTGATAGGTGAAATCAATATCTCAATTCACGTACACCTCACCGCGTAACATCGACCCGAACATGTACAGTTCAGCCACATGACGACGGAGCACAATCGGCTTGGCAATCCGCGCGATTTGCTCCACTGTGATCGACCGTGACATATCATCGAACGCGTTCTGATATGGAATCGTCGACAAGTTTCTGTGAGAATCCCAAACGCCTGTACATCGCATTAAGCTGACCCAGCATCCGCATACTTCGCATAACCCCTTTCGCTCACATCCGAATAGAATGATGGGAAATCGCAGGACGTGCGCGCGAACCGACAATCGCAATTTCTAAAATCGTTGGAAAATCAAGGTTTTCAAAAACGATGAAATTCAGCCGCACACCCCTTTTCGCTCACGTCTGGAAGGAAATCGAGAAACCGCAAGACGTGCGCAAATCCAATCGAAAAGCAGGAGGTTTTAGATACGTTTGCCGACGAATCGGCCGCATCAACCAAAACGCAACAATGCAGATACAAAGGCACGAATGCGAAACATTCGTGCCACAGCCGAATCACGGAAATGCCCCTTTACCTGCCCGACTTCGACTCGTGCAACAATGTGGCAATGCGAAACATGAAAGTGGCGGTCGGGCAGTTCACCGTAACGGAAAAGCCGGAGCACAACATCAACATCATCAGCGGGTTCGCCAGCGAAGCAGCACGCAACCATACACGGATATTGTTGCTGCCGGAAGGTCTGATCGCCCGGAGTGACGACGACCCACACTACACGGCCGACCACGCGCAAACCATAGACGGCCCGTTCGTCACCGCGCTGCGCGGTATCAGCGAAGCCAACAATATCGCCGTCATGGGTACGGTCCATCTTCACGAAGACACTGTCGACCTGCCATACAACTGTTTCCTCGTCATCGACCATGGCCGGATTCTTCTCGAATACCGCAAGATCCATCTCTACGACGCGTTCGGCGAGCGCGAATCCGATTCGATCGCTCCGGGGCATGAGGTTCCGCCGCTGGTGGATATCGATGGCTGGAAGTTCGGTGTGATGACCTGTTATGACATTCGTTTCCCTGAGCTGGCTCGCCGTCACGCGGTGGCCGGCGCCGATGCGTTGGTTGTAAGTGCGGCTTGGGCGCGGGGCGAGGGCAAGGTGGATCATTGGACGACGTTGTGCAAGGCGCGTGCGTTGGAGAATACCTGTTATCTCATGGCGTGCAGTGAGCATAGCGGGCATGATATCGGCCATAGTATGGTAGTTGATCCGGCCGCGCGAATTCTTGCGCAGTCCGGCGAACGCGACGAACTGATTTACGCCGACCTGAATCGGGATCGGCTGGAGGACGTGCGCCGAATACTTCCCGTGCTCAAGAATCGTCGTATCACGTTGTA
>ENA-OOXM01002515-OOXM01002515.1-human-gut-metagenome-genome-assembly--contig:-NODE-2515-length-11594-cov-4.222636_pt1 | contig 11594 bp, 10 predicted proteins | sample MGYA00241589_ERZ501347 | MGnify/ENA primary metagenome ERZ501347 (study PRJEB25962, sample SAMEA2042832) | human gut metagenome | biome: human gut; feature: human-associated habitat; material: faeces...
GCAGCGCTACGCTAAGTGGAATGAGCGGACGCCAGAATGGAAAAGGCGCAAGCAGCTGGCGCAGGCGAATTTAGAAATAGTATTAGTTATTCTTGAGTTTCGGGTCAAGCGCGTCGCGCAGACCATCGCCCACCAGCGAGAAGCTCATGACCACCAGCGTAATGGCAATACCGGGGACAAGCACGCCCGTGGGGTAAGTGCGGATGACTTCGCGCATCTGCGACAGCATTGCGCCCCATTCGGCTTCCGGCGGCGTCACGCCCAAGCCGAGGAACGACAGGGACGAAGCCGTCAGAATCGCCGTGCCAAGGCTCAGCGTCACATTGACGATAATCTGGGACATGGAGTTCGGGATGACGTGGGTGAAGATGATGCGCAGATTGCTTTCGCCCATCGTCTTGCACGCCTCGACATATTCCGAGCTTTTCAGGCTCAGCACGACACTTCGCACCATGCGTGTCAAGCCCGGTATGGTAAATATCGTAATGGCAATGACGGTGTTGACCGAACCCGGTCCCAGCACCGCGACGATGGTGATGGCAAGCAGCAGGCCGGGAAAGGCGAGCAAAATGTCGATGAACCGGCTGATAATCGCATCGACCCAGCCGCCGAAATAGCCGGCGCTCACGCCGAGGAGCACACCAATCAGCGCGCCGGACAGCACGCCCGCGAAGCTGATGGCCAGCGACACACGCGCGCCGTAAATCATGCGCGCCAGCGTATCGCGGCCCAGATTGTCCGTGCCGAGCGGATGTTGCGCCGTCATCGGGCCATACTTCTTCATGACGCTCTGTTTGAGCGGGTCAACCTGCCACACCAGCGGGCCGAGAATCGCAATCAGCACGAACAGGATGAGGACAGCGGCGGCGACCACGGAGACTTTTCTGCGCATGAACCGGCGCAGCACAGGATGTTTGTTCTTCATATCTGCCGTGTTCCTCCTTAATCGTACTTCACGCGCGGATCAACCGCCGCATACAGCAGGTCAACCAGCGTATTGACCAGCACAAACGTCACCGCCAGCACCAGCACAGCCCCCTGAATCGCGGGATAATCGCGGTTGCTGACCGAATCGACGACGAAACGCCCGATGCCGGGAATCGAGAACACCGTTTCCACCAGCGTTGCGCCGGCCAGCAGCCCGCCAAAGCGCAGACCGATGGTCGTCAGCACGGGAATCAGCGCGTTCTTAAACGCATGACGATAGGTAATCACGCGCTCCGGCACGCCGCGGGAACGAGACGTGCGGATATAATCCTGATGGATAACGTCCAGCATCGCGCTGCGCGTGGTGCGCGCAATGCTGCCGATTGCTTGCAAGCCAAGGGTGGCAATCGGGAGAATAGCTCCCTGCCATGTATCCATGCCGATACTTGGCAGCCACCTTAAATTCAAACAGAATATAAGCATCAATATGAGCGCGAGGAAGAACGACGGCGTTGAAACCGTCAGGAGCGACAAAACCATGATGAGGTTATCCGCGAATTTATTGCGGTGGATGGCCGCAATGATGCCCAGCAGCACGCCCACAGCAGCGCCGAACAGCGTGCCGCCAACAGCGAGCGTCAGCGTCTTGGGGAAGCGCTTCGCCAGTTCCTCCACGACGGGCTTGCCGGAGAAAATCGACGTGCCCAAATCGCCGTGCAGCGCATTGCCCACGAAGCGGAAATACTGGATATACAGCGGGTCGTTCAGACCCAGACGTTCACGTTCATATTCCTTGGTGTCCTTCGGAATATCCATGCCCAGCATCATGTCCACCGGGTCGCCCGGAATCAGCCGCACCATCATGAACACAATCAGCGACAAAATGAACAACATGGGTATCACTTGCAGAATCCGCTTAACGATGTATTTCCCCACGGGACATCCCCCCTGTTACTATACTACATAAAACCCTGGTTTCTACTGTTTGGATGGATGATACCTTTTTGCTTGATTTTGCTTGTTGCGCTGTACCGAAGGTCTTTTAGGATGTTTTCTTTTTGGGAGACGCGGCGGAAGGTCGGGAAACCCTCCGCCGCGCCTGCTTCAATACCTGTTGGGATTACTCACGGCAGCGCACGTGAGCCAGATCCATGGTGTTGGAGGGGTTCACAGCAAAGCCCTCAATCTTGTCGGACAGCGCGTACACATTCTTGCGCAGGTTCATGTAAGCGCCGAAGGGATCTTCATACATGGTAATCTGCGCGATGCGCGCGTAGATGGCGTTGCGCTCGGTTTCGTCCATGGTCACAGCGCCCTTTTCCAGCAGCTCGTCCACTTCCGCATTGTTATAGAAGCCGTAGTTGTTGACGTTGGTGTCGGCGGAGTGCATGATGCGCTTGAGCAGCGTGTCCGCGTCGGAGTCGCCGCCGGAGCCCATGATGAACATATCCCAGCCGAACTTCTCGTTGAACTCTTCAGGCGTGAAGTTCGCCCACGCGGAGGAGAACACCGCGCGCTCGACAACTTCCAGCTTGGCGTTGATGCCGATTTCCTTCAGTTCCTCCGCGATGATTTCCGCCATTTCCACGCCGCGGTTGTACACCGCAGTGGTCATGATGGTCATATCAAAGCCGTCCGGATAACCGGCTTCCGCCAGCAGCTGCTTCGCCTTTTCCGGGTCGTAGGGCACAACGCCGACAGAGGAGTAACCCGCCACAGAGGGCGCCATGATGCTGTCAATCGGGGTTTCGCCCAAGCCACTGTAGAGGTATTCGCAGATGGCGTTGCGGTCGATGGCATAGCAGATAGCCTGACGGACAGCAGGAATGCTCATCGGCGCATGGGTAGAAGCGCAGTTGAACTGGAACAGGTGGCAGCCGTTGCCATCGGTCTTGCTGACGGTCACACCGTCCAGCGCGTCCAGACGAACCGCGTCATCCGGGGAAACACCGTCGGCGATGTCCGCCTGAGCAGTTTCGACGGCAATCGCGCGGCTGGTCTGTTCAGGAACAATCTTCATGACGATTTCATGGGTGAGGGGTGCGCCTTCGTAGTAGTTCTCAAAGGCTTCAAACTTCATGACCTCGCCCTTGTCCCACTGGGTGCACTTGAAGGGGCCCGTGCCGTCAACGCTCTCCGCGGTCTTGCCGAGGTCAGCGCCGTACTTTTCGATGTATTCAGGATTCAGCACGAATGCCCAATGCTTCGCAATCGCCTGCAGGAAGAACGCCTTGGGCTCCTTCAGGGTGATGACGAAGGTGTAGTCGTCCGTCGCAACCGCCGTATCAATGAAGGAAGCGATCGAGGTATAGCGCTGCGGATTCTCGGTATTCAGCAGGCGGTCAAACGTCGCCTCGAAGTCATGAGCGGTGCAGTGACGGCCGGAGTGGAAGTACACGTCCTGACGCAGGTGGAACGTCCACGTCATCTTGTCCTCGGACGCTTCATAGCTTTCCGCCATCTTGCAAACGACGTTGCCATCGTTGTCATAGCCCAGCAGACCGTCGTAGTACTGCGGGATAACCTTGCTGTTGGAAACATTGTTCTGCGGATCGAGAATATCCTGATCGTTGCCAATGACCCAGGTGATGGAGTCCTTGTAGCCATCTTCCGCGGACGCGGCGGTCGCAAAGACCATCGTGAACGCCATGGCGAGCGCGAGCAGGACAGTAAGCAGCTTCTTCATGTTGAGTTCCTTCCCTTCTACTATTCTACTTGGAAGCACTGCTTCTTGAAAGCAGCGTTCCCATTTATATTCAACCTGCGTTTTGCAGGCGGAATATCATGCCTTTGCGGGAACAGTGTAGCTGACGCCCATCGCGTCCAAATCCTGCATGGACTGCTTGACAGCGAACAGCGCGCGGTTGTCTGGCGATTCCGCCAATTCTTTCAGCAGCGGGATTGCTTCCGCATCGCGCCCCTGATAGTGCAGGTAATTCGCCAGACCGTAGGTGAGCATCAGGTGGTAAATGCGCGGACGTTCGGGATTCTTGCAGTTCTTCTCGCATTCCTCCACGAAGTTTTCCGGCTTCAGCACACCCTTATAGAGCAGGACGCGGCAGAGGTAGTCGCCATCCTCGGTGGGCATATCGGGCGTGATGTCCTCCAGTGCCTTCGCGGCTTCCTCCGGCTGACCCAGCTTCATGCAGATCATCCAGTACCAGTCCGTCGTTGCGGGCAGCGCGTTCACGCCGTACTTCTTCATCAGCGTCTTGCTGTTCGCATGGGCGACTTTCGCCTCTTCATACATGCCGCCGAGGTAGCACGCCACGCCCAGATAGTACCAGCATTCCCAGTCTTCCGGGTTTTCCAGCGCCGCCAGTTTCAGGTCGGACGCCGACTGCGTGTATTCCTCGCGCCCAATCAGCTTGCGGCCGCGCCAGAAACGCATCAGGCTGTCAAAGGGGGCATACACCAGTCCCTTGGAGAAGCACTCCACCGCTTCGTTGGTCTTTCCCGCGTCCAGCAGTTCCAGCCCCTTCTTCTTCAGCAGGTTCGGGTTGCATTCCTCATTCCGGAGAATTTCGCTCGTCATGGCTTTCGACCATCCTTTCTTTTCTTGCAGGGGACTCTGCATAAAAAAACACGAAAAGTACAATGTCCCCTGATACGGAAAATGGAACGACGAGAAAATCCGCTTTGGACGGCGGCTGGAGATCGCCACTTTGAACGTAGTGCTATTCTACACGATTTCTTTTCGCTTGTCAAATGCAATTTTCGGACTTTTCGGCCGTTTTCGTGCATAAAACGTCATAGTTTTTGCATCTTTATCGGACACTTTTTGCAATCCCACGATTCTTGTATGGTCTGCAATGTCCCGAATCACCGTACTAAAGCGATGTATTCTGTATACAATCAAGCGTTCTGAAATCAGTCATTTTTTGCAGCACAGCTTGACAATTCTTGAGGTTTTGGCTATACTTTTTCCAACCTCAGATTCCACCTCGTCAGGTTGGGAGAATGAGGGCGGTATTTTTCAAGGATTGCAGTCAGGAGGTGTTTGGTAATGCCCGATAAGGAATGGCTCTACCCCAATCTGCACGAGAACGGCTATACATACAGTGCGCTGGAGAACCTGCACTACATTCCGCATGTTCATGGCGGTCTCGAATGCATCTATGTGCTGGACGGCGAACTTTGCGCCACCATCGACGAAAAGAACTACACGCTGAAGAAAGGCGACATCTGCCTGATTTTCCCGCAAGTGCGCCACAGCTATCGCACGCCCAATCACAGCAACATCTTCTGCTTCGCCTTGCTCCACGATACCATGCCCGACGATCTGCGCTCGCTCTTCGTCGATGGCTATGCACTCCCCAACCCGATTTACCGTGCAGGGAGCTATTCGCCACTCATCCCCGAAATTATTGACCACATGCTGATGCCGGAAGAGCGCAAAGCGAACCGGCTGGTGCATACTGGGCGGCTGCTGATGCTGCTCGGCCTGCTGTTCGATACGCGCGCGCCCATTTCGGCGCAAAAGCTCGCCATGTCCAAGGAAGCAGAGGTGCTGGAATACCTGCACGAGAATTTCCACGACCCCATCACGCTCACGCAGGCAGCGGAGCATCTGGGGTTGTCGCAATTCCAGCTCTCCCGCATTTGCAACCACCAAATCGGCATGGGCTTCAACGCCTACCTGAAAAGCCTGCGCGTAACCGCCGCCATGCGGCGATTGGCGTTCACAAACAAGGGAATGCAGGAGATTGCCCTCGGCTGCGGCTTTGAGAGTGTCCGCACGTTCAACCGCGCATTCAGCGAGGAAACGGGCATATCGCCCAGCGAATACCGCCGCGCTCATCAGCAATGCACGGCGCTGAATCTCGACGTGAACCCAGCGCCCGCGAAAAAATCCGAATAAACAGACGAATCCCCCATGTAGCCGTTTTTTGCACTGCATGGGGGATTGTTCTACTGCCGATTATTTATTCTCCGCTGGTTCGTCATCATAGTGAACTGCACCCTCGACGTACACATACACGCTTCCGCTGGCGTTTTCTCCGCTGATGGTCACGGTGTACTTGCCCGGCGTCTTCGGCACGATGCTGAAGCTGCTCGTCGGCAAGCGCTTGCCGGTGTAAATCGGCTCACCGTCCTCCGGGGTGATGGTCACGTCGATGCGCCCGCCGTCACACTGGATGTCCGCCATGATTTCCTTGCCTTCCGGCACAATCAGCGTGGACGTGTAGGTAGTATTCAGCGCTGTAAAATCAAGGTTGAATACCACGTCGGACGTTGCGATGACCCCATCGAAGGGCGCTTGCGGCTGCTGGGCACAGCCAGTCAGCAGCAGTGTCAGCACCAGCAGACCGAGCAGCTTGCAGAAAGTCATTCCTTTGTGACGCATGATGATTCCTCCTTGTTGTCTCAGGTAATCGCAGCTATGTTGGAAAGACCAGCTGCTCGGTCGCGCCCATTTGGCGCGGCAATGTGCAAGGGGTGGGGAAAGCAAGTTGGGGATGCTCCTGCGGGAGCGCAAAGTTACTGGCAGGGACGCTTCGCTGCCTGCGCCTTTGTTGGCGGCTTCCTTGAGATTGGTCGGGCGAGGAACAGTTGGGGCGTTGCACCAAGCCCCACAAGGAACGCTGTCCCTGCACCCTGCAAGGGGCAGACGAAAAGGGACGAAGTCCCCCCTTGACCCTTTTTGGGCTGCCCGGCTTGGCTGCTTTACCCATCTTGGTGGGTGAAGCGGCTTTTTTATTTCCCCTGCCCATGCTCCGGGACGACGGCGTAAATCACCAAATCTTCATCGCCCTCACAGTAGGTCGCGTGCCGATGTCCCTTCGGGCAATAGTGCGTCTGTCCGGCATGGACAATCTCTTCCCCATCGTCCATCATAATCCGTGCCGTCCCCGACAGCACATACACAATCTCACTGTTCGTCTCATGTGTATGCATCCCAATCGACGAACCGGGCGTAATCCGCGCCAGCATGATGCGGTTCAAATCGTCCGAATACATCCGCGTATACACCATGCCGTCGCCGCCCTTGAAGTTGTGAATCGGCGTTTCGGAAATATGCTGCAAATCAAGAATCATAGTTTTTCTCTCCTTTTTCAATCTTTCATCAGAAAAGCGCCTGCAAGCAGGTCAGCCGAACCGACTGCCTCCTTGCAGGCACTTTGGGCTGCACACCGGAACGGCAGTCATTCCAGCGCACATCGGATTCACTTAATCAATCTTCACGCCGTAGAGGAAACTCGTGCCCTTGCCGGTCGTGCCGATGACAAGCATGTTCTGGTAGACGGCGGGGGACGCTTCAATCGTGCCGTTGAGCTGCAGGGTGTTGATGGTTTCGCCCGTCAAGCCGTCCAGCAGCATGAGCACGCCATCGCTCGTCGCCTGAATAATCCATCCCTTGCCGTTCTCGTTGTAGACTGCGACGGGCGACGAGTAGCAGTAGCCGCCCAGCGACTTCGCCCAGACGACTTTGCCCGTCTGCTTGTTCAGCGCAACCAGCACGCCTTCCTGCGCCTTCGCGCCGCTGCCTAACAGCTTTTCACTGCCGGAAGCGGAAATGTAGGACAGCGTGTAGTACACCAAGTCGCCCAGCTGATATTGCCCGATGACGGGGGACGCCATCGCGCCCGCGGTGTAGTCCTTTTTCTTCGTCGCGTTCAGGGCAAGCGACCAATCCTCCGCGCCCGTCGTCGCGTCGTAGCGGCGGATGGTAACGTCGCCCTTGGAGCGGTTCAGCAGCGTGTTCGCCGTGTAGAGCCAGAGGCGTCCGTCGTCGTCAAAATCCAGCGCAACGGCAGACTTGACCGCGTCGCCCGTTTCGACTGCCCAGATGGTGGTCATCGTCGTCGTGTCGACGCAGCGCAGCACGCCCTCCACATCCGCATAGAACACATAGCTGCCGTACATTGCAATGGGTGCTTCCACCGCCGTGTAGGCATCCTTCTGTTTCTTCGTGCGGCTCTTCATCATCGTGATGGTCGGGCTGACTTTCAGGTTGCCGGATTCATCCGTCGGCGTTTCGTAGACCGTGTTCATATGCACGGTGTAGAGCATACCGTTCGTGCCGGCGGTGATGTATGTATCGCTGTTGCGGTCATAGAGCGCCGAGCCGTCGAACGCGCCAACATCGTTGTACGCGCGGTCTTTCTTGCTGCCGCCATCCAGACCGTCGATGGTCAGGTTCTCCTTGTTCGTCAGCAGATCATAGAAGTGCTGACCGATGCTGCCCGTTTTGTTGGCGAGGAAGCGCGCGTACTGCCCGACGGACATCTGCGGATACGCCAGCGTACTGAGGCTGGGCGTGGAGCGCATCGGATAACCGAGTTCAATCGGTTCGCGGGTCTTGCTGCCGTCTTCAAGGTCAAGGAAGTAGATTTTACCGTCCAAGCTGGCGGCGATAACTTCCTTCAATGCAGTCTTGTCGTTCTTGCCGTCCAGCAGGGGCATATCCTGGCGCACGCGGCGCGCCCACTGCTCAATCACGGGCTGATTCGCCCACGAGAAGCCGTAGTAGGTTCGGCTCTTGCCCTTCAGGCTGCCGGTTTCGACCGCCCACACCTGCGTCAGCTGCGTCGCGTCTTCCACTGTGCCGACGGCGGCGTTCTGGCGGAATGCCGTGCCGCGGTAGGTCAGCACACCGATTTTGCGCGTCGTGTACTCATCCTCTGCGGGCATGTCGATGATTTCCTTCTCGTCGCGGGTGTATTCCTTCACGGCGGTGCGGCTGTCATCCCGATAGACCACGGTATCGGCAATCAGCGACGGATCAGCGCTTGCGTCCGCCGAGAAAGTCAGCACAGGGCGCGGGGTAGCAGTCGGTTCGGGGGTCGGTTCTTCGGTCGGCACTTCCGTGGGATCAGGTTCAGGCGTTTCCGTCGTTTCCTCTTCGGGCAGGATGATTTCTTCCGTTTCCTGCGGCGCAGGGGCCATCGTCGGGGTAACGGTCGGCACTTCCGTCGGCGCGAGCGTCACCAGCACGGGCGCCTGCGTCGGGGCTTCCGTCGGCATCTCCGTCGGGATTTCCGTCGGCACTGTGGTTGGCATCAGCGTCGGCGCTTCGGTCGGCGCTTCCGTCGAAATCGTCAGCGCCAAATTTTGCGTATTCTCCGCCATTGCAGGGCTGACCGTCGGTGGTGGAATCGGCGGTCAGTTCGTGAGCATCCGGCTGAGCCGGATTGTTTGCGGCTGTGGAGAAATTCGTCGGCAGGTTGGAAATGGACGCAGGGCTATTTCCGCCCAGCGAAACCGTCTGCCGGAACCCGGTCGGAATCCACGCCTCATTGCTGAGCATTTCTGCCTCAATCACGCCGGAGTAGGCGTCAGCGGTCGTCAGCGTGAAAATCCAGACGACGGTGTTATCGGTGTTGGACTGGCTCATCAGCGTCACCGTGTCAAAGGGATTTCCGTTTTCATCCACCACGCGCACGTCCGTAACGTTGTTGCTGGTGACGAGGTTGAAGGTAATCTGATACGGCGCGGTGGACGAGGTAATCGACGCGGTGAAGCTCGATGCCGTCGGTGCGACAGCCTGCGTCTGCGTGCGGCCGGTCAGCGGCGCGGTAATCGTGCGCTTCAGGTTGCCCAGGAAGCCGGTATTGCTGTCCGGAATCAGCAGAAGCCCCACCACAAGCAGGCCAATCACCAGCACGATGGCAATCACCACCGCCAGCGCGCTCTTCTTGCCGCGCGGCGCTTCCTCTTCCACGTCCTCCTGCGGGCGCACGAACTCGTTTTGCAAGTGATTCCGACGCGAGGAGGCACCTGCGTGCTCCATGTTCAGGTTGTTCAGGTTTGTGCGATGGCGGGCTTCCTCCTGCCGTTCTGCGGCGGATTTCACCTCGCCCATGCCGTCCAGCTTAACCGGGCGGCGGATGACATTCTGCGGTTGACGCATCGGCGGCAGGCTCGTGCGCGAGGCATCCGGGCGCGGCACACCGGGCGTCGGGATATTCGCACTCCGATTCTGCCCAAACGGCGCGTTGAGCTCCGATGCGACCGGCGCGACCGGCTTCACCTGTTTCGTCTCCCCAGCCTCCGCATTGCGCTGGAAGGTGCTGCGAATCGGCGGCATCTTCTGCGTCGTGCCCGACACATCTTCCACGGCGGGCTTCGCCGTTTCCGTGTTCGTCACATTTGCCGCGTTTCCCTGCTGCTGGTACATATCTGTGCGGCGGCGGCGCGGCGTAGTCTTTTCTTCGGCAGCTGGCTGCTGCACGGATCTATCCTGATAATTATTCTGATCCAAAGCGTCTTTACTCCTTTGCTCCGTTAGTTGCGCTCAGGCATACCCCCATTATACCCTAAACGGCGGATAATCTCAACCCCTGAAAGCCTGTCAATTGTAAAAATTGCAAGCAAAAATCAGGATTGCACCCAGAAAAGCGTGGATTTTTCTTTTTTCGCGGTGTATAATGAGGGCAATGCTTTTCATCAAGGAGGATTTTGCGCATGGAGAAGCATCCCGTCGCGCTGATTCCGATTGCCACTTATGATCAAGCTGCGGTGGATGCCGCTGTTTTGCAGGGCGTTGATTTGCTCGGCGGCATTGCCCGCTTTGTGCAGCCCGAAGAGCGCGTTCTGCTCAAGCCGAATCTGCTCTCCCGCGCCCTGCCGCAGAAGGCGATTACGACGCACCCGGCTGTCTTCTCCGCCGTCTGCCGCCTGCTGCGCGAAAGCGGCTATACGCATTTGTCTTACGGCGACAGCCCCGGCAACCCGACCACCTCGCCCGACAAGGCGGCGCAGGCATCCGGCATTGCGGAGGCCGCCAAGCGCTACGGCGTAGAAATGGCGGATTTCTTCTCCGGCAGTGTCGTTCCCTTCCCCGACGGACACACGGCAAAGTCGTTTTACCTCTGCAGGGGCGTGCAGGATGCCGACGCGATGATCAACATCTGCAAGATGAAAACCCACGCGCTGGAGCGCATCACGGGCGCAGTCAAGAACCTGTACGGCTGCATCACCGGGGTCAACAAGGCGGCTGGACACGCCGCGTACCCCGACAGCTGGGTTTTCGCGGATATGCTGACCGACCTGCACCGCTGCGTCCGCCCGCGCCTGCACATCATGGACGGCATCATCGCGATGGAAGGCAACGGCCCCACCTCCGGCACGCCGATTGCGATGAACGTGCTGCTCTTCTCCGCCGACCCCGTTGCGCTGGACACGGTGTATGCCGCGCTCATCCACCTCGACCCGGCGACTGTCCCCACCTGCGTGCGCGGCGCGAAGGGCGGCATCGGCGTGATGGACGAAGGGCTGATTGACGTGCTCACGCCGGACGGGGTGCTGACGGTATCGCAGGCGCGGGAAAAGTACGGCAATGCGCAGTTTGACGTGTTCCGCGGCACGATGAAGAAGGGCCTATTGCCGAAGCTGATGCCGCTGCTGCCGTTTTTGCAGCACCGCCCGAAGGTGGATTTGAAGAAGTGCATCGGCTGCGGGGTGTGTCAGGAGGCGTGCCCTGTGCCGGAGAAGGCGGTGCACAGCGGGCATGGGAAGAAAGCGAAATACGACTACAAAAAGTGCATTCGGTGCTATTGCTGTCAGGAGATGTGCCCGGCGAAGGCGATTTCGGTGTATCGCAGCCCGCTGAATAAGCTGCTGGGGGGAAAATAAAAAGCCACTTAACCCAAGGTGAAGGAAAAAGCGACCAAGTATGGCTGCAAAAAAAGGGTCAAGGGGGGACTTCGTCCCTTTTCGTCTGC
>ENA-OOXM01002525-OOXM01002525.1-human-gut-metagenome-genome-assembly--contig:-NODE-2525-length-11543-cov-2.577646_pt1 | contig 11543 bp, 8 predicted proteins | sample MGYA00241589_ERZ501347 | MGnify/ENA primary metagenome ERZ501347 (study PRJEB25962, sample SAMEA2042832) | human gut metagenome | biome: human gut; feature: human-associated habitat; material: faeces...
TCGGTTCTGTTTTGCTTATTTCGTCTCGTCGGTGCCGTAATAGGCGTTGAGGTACATCTGCTTGATCTCGCTCATGAGGGGATACCGGGGGTTCGCGCCGGTGCACTGGTCGTCGAATGCCTGCTCCACCATGCTGTCCAGACGGTTCAGGAAGTCGGTTTCGTCAATACCGTAGTCCCGGATGGTCTTTTTGATGCCGATTTTGGCCTTCAGCTCGTCGATGGCCGCGATCAGTTTTTCCAGCTTCTCCTCGTCCGTGGCGCCGCCCAGCTTCAGATAGTCGGCAACCTCGGCATACCGCGCCAGCGTGTGGGGATGGTCGTACTGGGAGAAGGTGCCCATCTTCGCGGGAACCTCGGCGGCGTTGAACCGCAGAACCTCGTCAATCATCAGGGCATTAGCAACGCCGTGGGGCAGATGGTGGAACGCGCCCAGCTTGTGCGCCATGGAGTGGCACACGCCCAGGAAGGCGTTGGCAAAGGCCATACCGGCCATGCAGGCGGCGTTCGCCATGTTCTCACGGGCCTTGGGATCCTTCGCGCCGTTTTCGTAGGCGGAGGGCAGGTTCTCAAAAATCAGCTTCAGACTCCGCAACGCCAGACCGTCGGTGTAGTCCGTGGCCATCATGGAGGCGTAGGCTTCCAGGGCGTGGGTCACGGCGTCAATACCGGAAGCCGCGGTCAGACCCTTGGGGGCGTTCATCATCATGTCGGCGTCCACGATGGCCATTTTCGGCAGCAACTCATAGTCCGCCAGCGGGTACTTGACGCCGGTGGTTTCATCGGTGATAACGGCAAATGGGGTCACCTCGGAGCCGGTGCCGGCGGTGGTGGGGATGGCGACGAAATAGGCCTTTTCGCCCATCTTGGGGAAGGTGTAGACACGCTTGCGGATGTCCACGAAGCGCATGGCCATGTCCTGAAAATCCGCCTCGGGATGCTCATACAGCACCCACATGATCTTGCCCGCGTCCATGGCGGAGCCGCCGCCGATGGCGAGAATCAGATCGGGCTTGAAGGCTGCCATCTGCGCCGCGCCCTCTCTGGCACAGGCGAGGGTGGGATCGGGAGCTACGTTGTAGAAGGTGGTGTGGGTGATCCCCATGGCGTCCAGCTTCTCCTCCACCGGCTTGGTGTAGCCGTTCTGGTACAGGAACGCGTCGGTGACGATGAATGCCTTCTTGTAATTTTTCAGCTCGGCCAAAGCCACCGGCAGGCAGCCCTTCTTGAAATAAACCTTTTCAGGCGCACGGAACCAGAGCATATTCTCCCTCCTAATTGCCACAGTCTTGATGTTCAGCAGGTGCTTGATGCCCACGTTCTCGGAAACGGAGTTGCCGCCCCAGGAGCCGCAGCCCAGCGTCAGGGAGGGAGCCAGCTTGAAGTTGTACAGGTCGCCGATGCCGCCGTGGGAGGACGGAGTATTCACCAGAATGCGGCAGGCTTTCATTTTCTCCGCAAAGGCGTCCAGCTTCTCCTTCCCGCTCACCGTGTCCAGATAGACGGAAGCGGTGTGGCCGTAGCCGCCATCCTTGACAAGGGTGTCCGCCTTGTTCATGGCGTCGGTGAAGTCGGACGCCCGGTACATGGCAAGCACGGGGGACAGCTTCTCGTGGGCAAAGGCTTCGGAGAGATCGGTGGAGGTCACTTCGCCGATGAGGATTTTGGCGGTCTCGGGGACATCGACGCCTGCCAGCGCCGCGATGGTATGGGCGGACTGCCCCACGATCTTGGCGTTCAATGCGCCGTTAATCAGGATGGTTGCGCGAACCTTGTCGGCTTCTTCCGCGTTCAGGACGTAGCAGCCGCGCTTGATGAACTCCGCCTTGACCCGGTCGAACTGCTTGCGGTGGCCTGCATGAAAGGGGTTATATTCGGCAACGATACCAACGGTTTTCAAAATTCTCCCTCCTTTTTTTGAAAAAATTCCCTTGAGGGCTTGAGAATTCAGGATAAATGCACTATAATAGCAACGACTATGGCTATCATATCACAAACTGACCAAAAAGAAAATATTTATTTAGGAGGCTTTCCCCAATGAATGTACTGATTATCAATGCCGGCTCCTCCAGCCTGAAGTATCAGCTGATGAACCCAGAGACCGGCGCCGTGTCTGCCAAGGGTCTGTGTGAGCGTATCTACATCGACGGCCGTCTGACCCACAACGCCAACGGCAAGAAGATCGTGAAGGATATCCCCATGCCCACCCACTCCGAGGCCATTCAGGCGGTTCTGGCCATTCTGGTCGATCCCGTGGACGGCGTGATCAAGTCCACCGACGAGATCGATGCCGTCGGCCATCGCGTCCTGCACGGCGGCATGGAGTTCTTTGACTCTTGCATCATCAACGACGAGGTCATCGCCGCCATCGAAAAGTGCATTCCCCTCGGCCCCCTGCACAACCCTGCCAACCTGATGGGCATCCGCGCCTGTCAGGCGGTCATGCCCAACACCCCTCAGGTCGCCGTGTTCGATACCGCTTTCCACATGACCATGCCCCCCAAGGCTTACCGCTACGCCATTCCCACCGAGTATTACGAGAATGACTCCATCCGCCGCTACGGCTTCCATGGCACCTCCCACAAGTATGTCACCAAGCGCGCCATCGAGCTGATGGGCCGCAAGGACATCAAGCTGGTGAACTGCCATCTGGGCAACGGTTCCTCTCTGTCCGCGGTGAAGGACGGCAAGTGCCAGGATACCTCCATGGGTCTGACCCCATTGGCCGGTGTTCCCATGGGTACCCGTTCCGGCGATATCGACCCCGCCGTCGTGCAGTTCGTCATGAACAAGTACGGCATGAGCGCTGACGAGTGCCTGAACATGCTGAACAAGAAGTCCGGCGTGCTGGCGCTGTCCGGCGTGTCCTCCGACTTCCGCGACATCGAGAACGGCGCTGAGGAAGGCAATGAGAACTGCGCTCTGGCGCTGGACAAGTTTGCCTACGAAGTCCGCAAGTACATCGGCTCCTACGCCGCCGCTCTGGGCGGACTGGACTGCCTGGTGTTCACCGCCGGCGTGGGCGAGAACTCCGCTTCCATGCGCGCGCGCATCTGCGAGGGTCTGGAATTCCTGGGCGTCAAGCTGGATCCCGAGAAGAACAATACCCGGGGCAAGGAAGCCATCATTTCCGCCGATGACTCCAAGGTCACCGTCTGGGTCATCCCGACCAACGAGGAGCTCATGATCGCGCAGGATACCGCAGGCCTTGTGCGCTGAGTGCAAAAATAGACAATACCATAGAGGCGGCGGCTCTTTTCCTTTGGGCATACTATTTTTACCTTGATTGGAAGGAGAACCACATGGAATCTGTTGTAGAACGCTTTTTGCGCTATGTGACCTTTGACACCCAGTCGGACGAGGAATCCGACACCTGCCCCTCCACGGAAAAGCAGAAGGCGCTTGCCGCCGCGCTGGTAGAGGAAATGCGGGGCATGGGCATTGCGGACGCGAGAATGGACGAAAACGGCTATGTCTACGGCACCGTCCCCGGCGACCCAGAGCTCCCCACCATCGGCCTGATCGCCCACATGGACACCGCGCCAGATGCTCCCGGCGCGAATATCAAGGCCAAGGTCGTGGCCTATGACGGCGGGGATGTCTGCCTGAACGAGGAAAAGGGTATTTTCCTGCGGGAAGCGGACTATCCGTACCTGAAAAACCACGCAGGCAAGCACCTGATCGTCACAGACGGCACGACGCTGCTGGGCGCGGACGATAAGGCAGGCGTGGCGGAGATCATGACGGCGGCGCAGGAGCTGCTCGCCATGGGCGGCAGGCATGCCACATTGAAGATCGGCTTTACCCCTGATGAGGAGATCGGCCGGGGCGCTGACCGGTTCGACGTGAAGGGCTTCGGCGCGGACTTTGCCTACACCGCCGACGGCGGCCCCGTGGGCGAGATCGAATATGAGAACTTCAACGCCGCGGGGGCAAAGGTCGTTGTCCATGGACTGAATATCCACCCCGGCTCTGCCAAGGGGAAGATGGTGAATTCCCAGCTGATCGCCATGGAATTCCAGAGTCTGCTCCCCGTTGGGCAGCGTCCGGAGCTGACGGAGGGCTATGAGGGCTTCTTCCATCTGCTGGGCATGAAGGGCGAGGTGGAGCGTTCCGAGCTGCACTATATCATCCGCGACCACGACATGGAGAAGTTCGAGGAAAAGAAAGCGGTCATGACCGCTGCCGCGGACTTTATCAACCGCAAGTACGGCGCGGGAACGCTGGAGCTGACCCTCAAGGACAGCTACTATAACATGAAGAAGTGCATTGAGCCGTGTATGTACGTGGTGGAGCGGGCGAAAAAGGCCATGGCTGCGGCAGGCATGAACCCGGCGGAAGTGCCCATTCGCGGCGGCACCGACGGCGCGCGGCTGTCCTACGAAGGGCTGCCCTGTCCCAATCTGTGTACCGGAGGCGAAAACTACCATGGACGCTTTGAGTTCATCCCCACCGAGGACATGGAGAAGTGCGTCCGGATGCTGGTGGAGATTCTGACGGCGTGATTTATGGGGGAAGCTCTGAACCTCTTGCGGACGGTCAGAGCTTCCCAAAGTCCCCAAGGGTAGGGGAAAGGACTAACAACATGAAAGAAAAACGATTTTTCCCGGAAAAGGGACTGCTGATGCTTTCCGGCGCCGCGTTTCTGCTGCTGATCGTCCCGGCGTGGGTGCCGGGCTTTGTGTGGTGCGGCGTGGCGGCGGTGCTGCTGTGCGCCGCGGTGTGGCGGCTGCCCGTCTCCCGGCAGAGGGTGCGGGCGCTGCTGTCCAACCCCGTACACGCGGCTCTGAGCCTTGCGTTCAACGGCGCGCTGGCGGTGAACTTCTACCACAACTGGGTTGATTCCCAGAAAATGCAGCGCGTGGCGGGGGTGCTCGGCATGGAGAACGGGCTGTTCGTCCCCCTTTGCGCCGCGTTCTTCGCCATTGCGGCGGCTCCGGCGGCGGGGTGCGTGATCTCCTATTATATCTCCGCCGGTCAGGAGGACTACCGCAGGACGAAAGCGGAAACCCTTCGTTCCGGGGAAACCGGCATCCCCATGGGAAAGGCGCTGCTGATTCTGTTTGCCGTTTTCGTGGTGGGCATCAGCGCCATTCTTCGGGCGAATTTCTACTATATGGACGATTCCCCCCGGGCGGCGCTGGGGTACAAGCAGTGGGACTATTTCAGCCGGTATCTCTCGACGGCACTTGCAACGCTGGTGCATGGAGGCGATTATCTGGCGGACGCCGCGCCGCTGCCCCAGATCCTTGGCATGCTCATCATGGCGGTGTCCGGGATACTCATGGGGTATATTGTCTATGAACGGACGACATTTTCCGGCTGGGAACTGGCGGTGCTGTCGATTCTGGGGCTGAATCCCTATTTCCTCGGCTGTGTCAGCTTTCGGTTTGACGCGCCGTATATGGCGCTTTCCGTGCTGGCGGCGGTGGTGCCGCTGCTGTGCCGGAACCGGAATACTGCGGCGTATGTGCTTGCGTCCGGGCTGGGGATTCTGGCGGTATGCACCAGCTATCAGGCGGCGGCGGGGATTTTCCCCATGCTGGTGGTTGCACTGGCACTGCGGATGTGGAACCGCGGGGAATCCATCCGGGAGGTCGGGCTTTTCTGCCTGAAATCCGCGGCGGGGTATGCACTGGGATTGATTTTCTTCAAGCTGGTGATCATGATTCCCGCCGACACCAGCTACGTGGGCAACGCTCTGCCCCCGGCGGGGGAGCTGATTCCCCACTTTTTGAAAAATCTGCGGAGTTACTATTCTCTGGTTCTGTCGGATTTCAAGCCCTTCTGGCTGATTGCGGCGGTGCTGGCGGTGATCGCTTTCTGCGTTCGCGTGGTTTTGGATTCCCGGCGGAAGACAGTTCCGGCCATCGCCATGACTGCCGCGGCGCTTGTCCTGATGGGGCTGATTTGCTTTGGACTGTATCCCGCACTGGTCGCCACGGTGTTCGCACCCCGGGCAATGTATGGTTTCGGCGTGCTGCTTACCGTGTTCGGCATGACGGCGGCGGAAGGGAAGAAGCGTTTCTCCCTTAAGATACCGGCGGTGGTTCTCAGCTGGATTTTCTTCGTGTTCGCCTTCACCTACGGAAACGCCCTGAGCGTTCAGAAGGATTACACGGATTTCCGCACCCAGCTGGTGATTTCGGATTTGCAGGAAATGGAAGCGTTCCAATCCGATACGCCGGTGACGGTGCAGCTGTCCGGCTCCATCGGAAACGCGCCGGTTCTGCGGAACATGCCGCAAAACTACCAGATGCTGAACCGTCTCATCCCCGGCACCTTCGGCGGGGGAGACGACCTGACCCAATATGGGTTCTACTGCTACTATGGCATGCGGAACGTTGTGTGGAATCCGGATGTGGATTTGCGGGAAATGGACTTGCCCGTTGTGGAGGACAACATGTACCACACGATCCGCGGCGAGGGAAGCTGCGTTCTGGTGGAGCTGAAATAGTGAAAGAAAAAAATCCCGGAAAGCAACAGCTTTCCGGGATTTTTGCGTATAAAACGGAATTACTCGGCGAAGTCAGCCTCTTCGGCAACGGGCTCGTTCGCGGCAACCTCGGCAGCAGGGGCTTCCTCAACAGGGGCCTCCTCTGCGGGAGCTTCGGCGGGAACTTCCTCTGCGGGCTCTTCGGCAGGAGCTTCCTCAGCGGCAGTCTCTTCGACGGCCTTCGGCTCTTCCTTGCAGCAGGGGCACTTGGGCAGGGAAGCGAAAATCTTCTTCGCCCATGCGACAATCTGATCGCCGTAGGTAGCAACAACGTAGACGGCACCGGCAACGGCAGCCAGGGCGGCCAGGACTTTTACGATTACATTGAATGCTTTCATGGAAATGACCTCCAGAATTTTTTGGACAGCGGCGCAGACCTGCGGCGCTGTGATTTTTACACTCCAAGTATAACCAATGTCGTTAAAAAAAGCAATACGTAAATTGGGAATAAATTGAAAACAATGGCAGCGTTTTGTCAGATATACCCATACATTCCCCGGATGCTGACCTCTCCGGCGTTGACAGCTTCCACATGGGAATCGGGAAATTCCACCACCAGCGCGCCTTCGTCGTCAACGTCCAGCGCCCGCCCGTGGCGGACTTCTCCCGCGCCCACCACGGAAATTTCTTTGCCGATGGTGACGCAGTTTTCCCGGTAGAACCGGAGCATGTCCTTCTTGCCGGTGAACAGGGAGGCGTCCATTTCCCACAGTGCCTCCATCATGGCGGCGGCGACCCGGCAGCGGTCAATTTCCCGACCTGCCGCCATGGCGAGGGAGCAGGCTCTGTCCCGAATCTCCGGGGGAAAATCCTCCGCTTTCTGGCAGCAGTTGACGCCGATGCCTACGATCGCCCAATCAACGCCTCCGGCGGCGTTCAGCCCCATTTCCGTGAGGATTCCGGCGAATTTCTGCTTTCCCCAGACGAGGTCGTTCGTCCACTTGATGCCGGGGCGAAGTCCGGCGGCGCATTCTACCGCCCGGCACATGGCGGCTGCGACGGCGCAGGTCAGGTGCATCAGCTCCTGAGGCGCACACTCTGGGCGCAGAAGGATGCTCATATAAATTCCCACCCCCGGCGGGGACAGAAACGACCGTCCCATCCGTCCCCGGCCGGTCTGGCGGTCGGCGATCAGGACGGTGCCGTGGGGAGCGCCCTGAGAAGCAAGCACTTTCAGTCGATTATTGGTGGAATCCAGCTCGGGAAATACGAAAAGCCGATCTTTCCACGGATATTCCGGGGGAAGGAACGAGAGAATCTGCTCTTTCATGTCAGTCAATGTCGCTCAGCACTTCCTCGGGCGGGTTGTCCAGAATTTCGGGGTGGGCGAGAATGCGGCGGTAATGCTTAAAGAATGCGGCATAGTAGAAGCCGTCCACGATCCGCTCGTCCATGGTGAACTTGATGTCTACATACTTTTTCTCCACCACGGAGCCGTCCTCCTGCACCTCTACCGCCCGACGCTTCATGCCGAAGGCACCGAACACCGGCAGGTTGCCGAAGTCATACAGGTGGTGGTAAATGGGCGGAATGCCCAGACTTCCCATGGAGGTGAAGAACAGGCTGCCGTGGAAGGGGCTGACCTCCAGCAGGAATTTGGGCAGCATCCCGAAATAGTCCAGCGTTTTCAGCAGCCACACCGTGAATTTCAGGAACACGCCGGGAATCAGCGTGAGCGCACCCGCCGTGTTGTCAAAGCTGGAATCCAGAGGCGTGTTTTTGACGTTCTCCACGGCGGATTGCAGCTTGCGGTAGACATCGTCGGCGGTGTCATGGGGATTCAAGTGCACCTTGACGATGGTGTCCGGGGAGTCGGCGGTCATTTCCTTTTTGATGGTCATGCAATACTGAATGTCGTCGCCATGCGTATAGACCTTCTGCCCCGCGAGGAACCGGTTCAGGCCGGGATAGCGGCACACGCCCCGGCAGTAGGCCGCCAGCAGAACATGGGTGATGCCGAAGCTGGTCAGACCCTCCCGGCGCTTGCGGCGGATGTAGCGGTCAATGTGAGTGATCTCCAGAGAATCTTCAAAGAGATTGGACGAGGTGTTCCGGGTGACCATGATGTAGGGGGAGACCTGCGCCATGGGAGGCAGGGTGCGCAGACGGCGTCCGTCGGTGCGGTCGCCCCATGTGGGGTGGTACTCGTCCACCGGATGCACACGAATGCCGAAAAGAAGGATCAGCATTCCCAGAACCATGAGAAAGTCCGGCAGACACTTGCCGCCCGCGTAATAATCGTGTTGAAGCAGGAACGCCCGGTAGCAATACATTAGGAACAGCAGCGGGCAGCACAGAATGGGAAACAACAGCAGCACGGCGTGCTTGCGGCGTCCGGCGGTGATGTCCGTGTAGAGGAAGGCAAAGAAGATCACCGCGACCCAGAACAGAAACGCCATCAGGCGACTGGAAACGCCGGCGGAGAAGGTCATACCTGCGTACCAGGCCATGAGCCAGACGGGAATGGCGGTCTTATAGAACTGTTCTTTTCCGGACAGGAGGGCGATGAGCGCGTACAGCAAGGCCGCCGCGATTGGCAGAACGATTTGGCTCCACACGAAATGCGCGTCTCCGGACCCTTTCAAACCGGAGAGCGCAATGCGGGCCACTGCCGAGCAGACCATGCACAGCGCCATCAGCCAGGTCAGCGCGTTTTTGCGGCTGACATAGAGATGAATTCTGTTTTTCATAACAATGTAATTATAACAAACCTCACCGGGCTTGGCAATAAGAAAATAGAAGGAAACCAAGAAATGGAAGCGCCCGCTTTTTTGGAAAATCTTAAGAGTTTCCGGCGAAGGGAAACGAAAATGGAGGGGAAAACGCACCAAATCTACAGCGATTTCGTAAGAGCTGCGATGAACGCCGGGGTCGTGCCGCAGCAGCCGCCCAGCAATGCGGCACCGTTGTCCCGACACTGACGCATGATTCCGGCGAATTCTTCCGGTGTCTGGGCGTATACGGCGGTACCCTGATCGTTGATGGTAGGAATGCCTGCATTGGGCTTGCAGATCAGGGGGATCTTCACACTGCGGCGAAGCTTTGACACCAGATGGGGTGTCAGCACGTCCGCCGCCACGCAGTTGAAGCCAACGGCGGCCGCGCCAGCCGCTTCCAGATCGCGCAGCACCTTTCCGCCGTCCGCCCCGGAGAACAGCGCCCCGTCCGACTGCATGGTGAAGGTGTACATGGCGGCTCCCGCGCCTTCCAGCTCGGCGGCGGTGAGAATGGCCTCTGCCTCCTGCGCGTAAAGCAGGGTCTCGCCGATGAGCAGATCGGCCCCGCCGTCGATCAGACCGCGGATCTGGCGGCGGTAATTCTCCACCAGCAGGTCGAAGCAGTCCGGGTTCCAGCTCTCGCAGTAAACGGCCAGCGTGGTCAGGTCGCCCGCAATGAGGCATCCGGGGGCGGCGGAGCGGGACAGAGCAACCAGCGCTTCGTTGATCTTCTCCGTCTGGGCGTCCATGCCCACGGTTTTCAGGGCGATGGGCTGCGCCTGAAAGGTGGGGGCGTAAATGATCTGGCTGCCTGCGGCGGCGTAGGCGCGCTGGAGCGCGACCAGAGGTTCCGGGTTTTCCAGCACCCACTGCTCGGTGCAGCAGTCCTTGGGCATTCCGGCGGCGCGGAGGTTGGAGCCGGTAGCGCCGTCCAGAATGCGGACGCCCTCCTGAATCTTCTGCTGAAATTCTTCTTTTGTAAGCATAAGGATACCTCTCTTGATGACCAGCCCGGGAATGTGCATAATGCGGCGCGTCCCGGCAAAAACTGGAGAATGGATTTGACGTGATTATAAACGATTTTTGAATGGATTGCAACAGGCATTGACCTTTTGGGGGAAATCTGCTACTATAGCGAAAGTCTGGGAAATTTTTGGGAAGTCGTCAAGTTTGGCTTTCCCGGAATTTCAAGGAAAAGGAGACACATTTTATGAAGAAAACGGTTTTAAGAGAATATGCCCGCCTGATCGTCCGCAGCGGCGTCAATGTCCAGAAGGGGCAGGAGGTGCTGATTTACGCCGATCTCGACCAGCCGGAATTCGTCCAGATGGTCGTGGAGGAAGCCTATAAGGCCAAGGCGAAGAAGGTCACCGTGGAGTGGAACTACCAGCCTCTGCAGAAGCTCCATGTGCGCCACCAGTCCGTCAAGACGCTGGGCGAGGTGCCCGAGTGGCAGAAAGCCAGACTGCAGCACTATGTGGACGTGATCCCCTGCCGCATCCACCTGATGTCCGAAGACCCCGACGGCCTGAAGGGCATCAACATGGCGAAGCTGGCAAAGTCCCGTCAGCTGCGCTATCCCATCGTGAAGCCCTACAGCGATCAGCTGGAAAACAAGGATCAGTGGTGCATTGCCGCCGTCCCCGGCGCGGCGTGGGCGAAGAAGGTCTTCCCCGGAATGCGCACCGGCACCGCCATGGAGAAGCTGTGGGAGGCCATTCTGTTCACTTCCCGTGTGACCGACGACCCTGTGAAAGCGTGGGAGGAGCACAACGCCGACCTGCATGACCGCTGCGCTTATCTCAACAGCCTGCACATCCGCAGCCTGCACTACACTGCCGAAAACGGCACCGACCTGAAGCCGCTGTTTGATACCATCCTGAAGTACGTTACCCCGCCGGAGGGTGAACCCGAAGCCCCGATGCAGATGCTGGTTTCCAGCGTGGACTACAACGACTTTGTGGGCCGCATGGGCGTTGGCCGCGTGCAGAACGGTATCATCAAGGTTGGCCAGGCTGTTCAGGTTTGCGACTGGCACAACCCCGACCTGCACATGACCGGCCGCATCACCAAGCTGTTTGACTTTAAGGCAAACGGCCGCGAGCCCATTGAGCAGGCCGCTGCCGGTGATATTGTTGCCTTTGCCGGTCTGCCCGATATTTCCATCGGCAACACCGTGTGCGACCCCAGCAAGGTTGAGCCGCTGCCCTTTGTTAAGATCAACGATCCTACCGTTGAGATGACCTTCTCCGTCAACGATTCCCCGTTTGCCGGCAAGGAAGGCAAGTACGTCACCAGCCGCCAGATCCGTGACCGTTTGCAGAAGGAACT
>ENA-OOXM01002535-OOXM01002535.1-human-gut-metagenome-genome-assembly--contig:-NODE-2535-length-11504-cov-2.156782_pt1 | contig 11504 bp, 10 predicted proteins | sample MGYA00241589_ERZ501347 | MGnify/ENA primary metagenome ERZ501347 (study PRJEB25962, sample SAMEA2042832) | human gut metagenome | biome: human gut; feature: human-associated habitat; material: faeces...
GGATAGCCGGGAAGATTATGCAGAGCGAAAGCCCGGTCGATTTTCTGTTGCCGGAACCAGGGGTCCCGAAGTACTAGTTGTGCGCCCTGTCCATTTTCTTCGGCAGGTTGAAAGAGTAATAAAATGCGTCCTCGTTCCAGTGGATGTTCATGTAGGAGTCCGGCCAGCATGAGTAACATGGTCGTGTGTCCGTCGTGTCCGCATTTATGCGCAACGCCGCGGTTTTCGGAAGCATAGGGGAGCGCGGGGTCATCCTCGATCGGAAGCGCGTCAAAATCCGCACGGAATGCAATTCGGCGTGTCGGGGCGGACTCCGTTCGGGCATTCAAAGGAGCCTTGTACACGGCATAGAACCATGCACCCATATCATGCAGCTCAAGCGACGTGTGCGTGCGGAGAAAATCAATGAGCATTGCTTTTGTTTGTTTTTCCTGCCCGGAAAGCTCCGCGCAGCGGTGAAGCCGATGACGAAGTACGACGGCAGTTTTAAGAATATCTTTATCCATTGCGGAAACACCTCAATGTTGAATAATATCTGTCGGAAACAGAAAATCCGTTTCGGAAACGGGACATAAACCCCATGCCTGTTTCGGCAGAAATAATTATACTCCCGAAAGAACGGGAAGTAAACAGCGGATTTGTTTCACCCGTGCGTATTTCCGCACATGCGGGTATTGTGGTTTTTGCGGAAAAGTGGTATTATTATAATGGAAAGGCAGTACTGTGCGAAAAGAGGGCTTATATAAACGGTTTCCTCGGGAACAACAGATATTTCGGGTGACGGTTAATGATTATTTTGGGCATTGATCCCGGGTATGCGATACTCGGTTACGGTGCGGTTGAAGCCGAACGCGGCAAGATTCGCGTTATTGATTACGGGGTTGTTGAAACAACTCCGAAAATGACCTTTCCCGAGAGGTTGGAGCGGCTCTATGCGGGCACAAAACTCCTGCTTGAACGTTATCGCCCCGATCATGTTGCGTTTGAGGAGCTTTTTTTCTATCGCAACACAACAACGGCATTGCAGGTTGCGGCGGCAAGGGGCGTTGCAATAACGGCCGCCCAGCAGGCGGGACTCCCGCTCTATGAATATACCCCGATGCAGATTAAGCAAAGCGTCACCGGGGACGGTCATGCGGACAAGCTGCAAATGCAGACAATGGTCAAGCTTCTTTTAAAACTGCAAAATATACCGAAGCCCGATGATGCCGCCGATGCGCTCGGCGCGGCACTCTGCCATGCGAACGCGCTCGGACCGATGGTTGAACAATTCCGCATTAAATAACTGACGTTTTTTGCAGGGAGCAAAAATATGTACGCACATATAAAAGGCAATGTAGAAGAAATTTATGCCGACAGAGTCGTTATCGAGGCGGCGGGTGTCGGGTATGAGCTTGTTTGCAGCAAAATGACGCTGAAAAGACTGTGCGAGGGCAAAACCGCAAAGCTGTTTGTGCATTTTCATCTTTCGCAGGACAGCGTCGCGCTGTACGGTTTTTTTGATGCAGAGGAACGGGCAATGTTCCGAAAGCTCATAAGCGTTTCGCGAATCGGTCCGAAGGTTGCACTTGCGGTGCTGTCGGTGCTGACTCCGTCGGATGTTGCGCTTGCGGTGTTGACCGATAACACGGCTGCTTTTGACGGAGTTGCAGGCATGGGCAAAAAAACGGCGGCGCGTGTGATTCTTGAACTGAAAGAAAAGGTCGATGCGGCGGAAACGGCGGCTGCTTCCGCAGGGGGTGCCGCAAACACGGCGCAGGATAACGGAATGCGTGCCGAAGCGGTTGCAGCATTGGTTGCGCTCGGTTATGACGGTGCAAGTGCGGGCAGGGCGGTGGCATCCGTCCCGGATTGCGATCGCGTTGAGGATATGATAATGCAGGCATTGCGTGCAACGACTAAATAAATTTTTCACGCCGAAGCGGAAGATTCACCGAAAAAGCGGGTCCGCTGCGGAACACAAAAAGATTTGACGGATGCTTTTGCGGAAGTCGGATTTAACGGAGTGACGGGATTTAAATGGATGACGACAGGCTCATAACTTCATCAATGCTTGCGGAGGATGAAAACTGCGAATTCAGTCTGCGCCCGCGTTTTCTTGCGGAATACATCGGGCAGGGCAATGTTAAGGAACATATCGGAGTTTATATCCATGCCGCAAAACTGCGCGGAGAGGCGTTGGATCACACCCTGCTTTACGGCCCGCCGGGTCTTGGAAAAACGACGCTTGCGGCAATAATCGCAAACGAGATGGGCGGCAATCTGCGCATCACGAGCGGCCCCGCAATAACTCATGCGGGGGATCTTGCGGCATTGCTTTCAAACCTTGCCGAAGGCGATGTGCTTTTTATTGACGAGATTCACCGATTGAATGCAAACGTTGAGGAGATTCTTTACCCCGCAATGGAGGATTTTGCATACGACATAATCATCGGCAAGGGACCGTCCGCCAGGTCGCTGCGGCTTGAACTGCCGAAATTCACCCTTGTGGGTGCAACAACGCGAATGGGGCTTTTGACCGCGCCGCTTCGCGACAGATTCGGAATAAAGGAACAGCTTGAGCTTTACACGCCTGAGGATTTGAAAGAAATCGTTGTTCGCAGCGCGGGCATACTCGATATTGAAATGACGGAGGGCGGCGCACTTGAAATTGCATCGCGTTCAAGAGGAACTCCGCGAATCGCAAACAGGCTTTTGCGGCGTGTCCGCGACTTTGCACAGGTTCGCGCAAACGGTATTATTGACCTTGAAACGGCAAAAAACGGGCTTGATATGCTTGCGATAGACGAACTCGGGCTTGACGCCGTTGACAGGAACATGCTGACGGCAATGATTGTGAAATTCGGCGGAAGACCTGTCGGATTGGATACAATTGCGGCGGCAACCGGCGAAGATGCTTCCACGATTGAAGATGTTTACGAACCGTATCTGCTGAGGCTCGGTTTCATTGCGCGTACGCCGCGCGGGCGGGTATTGCTTCCGGCGGGGTATTCGCACATGGGCTATGCTCCGCCGCAGGATTCAAACGGTCAGACTTCATTCATTTGAAAGGATTCTAAGGACTTTTCAGTTGAGTTGTGCCGGTTTTTCCGTTCGGAAGCGAACGGGGACAGAAATAATAACGGAGGGTTACACAATGATGAGCAAAAAAACAAAGGCGATGGAGCAGCAGCTCACCCAACTTGCGCAGGAAAACGATGCGCTGCGCGCACAGCTTGCGGCGGCGGGTGTTGAAATTGAAAACGTTAAAAGCGAGCTTGCAAAAACCGTCGGCGAACGCGACAGGTTCAGAAACGAATTGAACGGCGCACAGCTTGATTTGAGCAACGCCAAACGCCGCTTGGATGATTTCAGGCTGCGTCAGGAAGCAATTGTGAACGCTCTTACAGAAGCGCATAACACGCGTGAACGCATATTGAAGGAAGCAAACGCAAATGCGGACAGAATCGATGCCGAAGCGAAGCAGCGCAAAACGGATATTCTGAACAAAGCGCAGGCGGCACTTGAAAGCGCAAAAAAAGAAGCGGCTCAGCTGATTGCGGATGCAAAACGGGATGCCGCCGGCATTCGCGATGCCGCACAGAAGGATGCACAGCAGGTTACGGACACCGCCCTTGACGAGGCAACGGAGTTGATCGCAGGCGCAAAAGCCGATGCCGAAACGATGATGGACGAAGCACAGGCTGCGGTTGATGAAAAACAGGCGCAGGTGGACGAGCTGAACTTTTCACTGAGCGAAAAGGCAAGGCTTGCGCTTGAACAGGCACGGAAATATGCGCAGATAATGGAATCCCTTGCCGAATTGAATTTCGAAACGGCGGTTGAAGCACGATATGCGGAAAAATACGCACCCGCTGCGGCAGAGCCCGAGAACAGCGGTGAATGCGCGGGTGATGCCGATGAAACTTCACTGAGCGAAACAAATCCGGACGCAGCGGATTCGAACGAAATGGATTTGAACGAAGCGAAGCAAGGCACAGAGAGCATAAGGGGCACCGGCGGTGCGGAAGCAATGCCTCCGTGCGGCCGCGAAAAAACATGCTGCTCCTGCGATAATGCGGAAGCGGTGTCGGATTCGGAAGTGCCGGAGGCGGATGTTTGCGGACAGGAAAACGCGGAACTGCCTAAAGAAACGGAAGATTCAAATCCCGAAACAACGGATGAACCGAAAGAGCAGGCCGTCTGCTCCGTAACGGAAAACGGAGAGCCGGAGAGTCACACAGGTGCGGAAGGTGAAGCAGAAGACAAACCCGAAACGGCAGATCCTGCGGATGACTGTGATGAGCAAATCAAAACATCGGAAGAATCCGAAAAATCGATGAAGAACGAGAACGGCAAACACACAAAATCGGTCGAGTCGGAATTTCCGGAAGAATACAGCAGCGCGGCATCGCTGATGCGAAGCATTTATTCTATTGAAGGCAGGGATATCCCGGAAAATACGGATGAGGAAGGTGAGCTGTACGATATCGGCGAAGGGACGCCGCTCACGATTCATCAGGATGAGGAGAGCGGCGAGGAAACATTCTCTTTGCCGGTTGATCCGGATTTGCGCGATATCTTAAGAGATATAATGAAGAAATAATGCGTCTTCGGCTGAAAACATGTGTGAAAGATAAAAAGTATGAATATTCTTGTTGTTAATGATGACGGATATACCGCGCCCGGCATTGCCGCGCTGGTTCGGGAATTGCGAAAAGAGCATGATGTGTTCGTTTGCGCACCGAAGGAAAATCAGAGTGCGGTCGGGCACGGGTTGACTTTGAGAAGACTGCTGCATGCGGAAAAGGTTACGGTATTTGACGATGATGCAAAAAACTCCGAACGGGAATTGAAACCCGTAACCGCTTTTTGGGTTGACGGCACACCCGCAGATTGTGTGCGCGTTGCACTCGGCAACCTTTCCGCTGAGCCGGATATTGTGATTTCCGGAATCAATCAGGCTCCGAACCTTGGCACGGATGTGCTGTATTCCGGCACCGTTTCCGCTGCGGAGGAGGCGGCAATGCTCGGTTACCGCGCCGTTGCGGTTTCAAGAGATACGCTCGGAACGGACTATTTTGATGATGCGGCGGCTCACTTTTGCAGCAATATTGACCTGTTCATTGGCTGCTTAACGGAAAGCCACAGGCTTTTGAATGTGAACTATCCCTATCTGCCTGCGAATAAATATCGCGGAATACGGGTCGGGTATCTTGCAGAGCAGATATATCCGATTGCCTATATCGAAATAAAGGACGAAAACGGAAGCATCGGTTACAAAACTCCGAGCAACAAGCTGACAAGCTGCGCCGAGCATGACACGACGGACGAAAAATTCGTTCGTGACGGATTCATCGCCGTGACTCCGCTAAAGTACGATATAACGGATTACGAACGGCTTGAGCAGATTGCGGCATTTGCGGAAAGAACTTATTAAACGGCAATTTTTTGCAGGTTTAAAAGTGAACCCATGGTTTAATATGCGGGATAAAGAGGGCGGATTATGAAAATCGGAGTTATCGGAGCGGGCGCGGCAGGACTTATTGCGGGCGCATTTGCGGCAAAAGGCGGCGCAAGTGTCGATATTATCGACAGAAATGAAAAAACGGGCAAAAAACTCTTTCTTACGGGAAAGGGCAGGTGCAACATCACCAATTCTGCCGATATCGATGCATTTCTGAAGAACGTGCCGCATAACGGCAGGTTCCTTTACAGCGCGTTTGACGGATTTTTTAACGACGACATAATTGACCTGATAAACTCCTGCGGCGTTCGCACGAAACTTGAACGCGGCGGAAGGTATTTTCCCGAAAGCGATAAGTCAAGCGATGTTATTCGCGCATTGCAGACCAATGCGGTGAGATGCGGAGCGAACATTGTGCTTAATTCACGGGTATCAAGCGTTTCAAAGACGGAGGACGGAGGGTTTCGGCTCTGCTTTGAAAACGGACAGAAAAAATATTACGATAAAGTAATCATTGCGACGGGCGGTGCAAGCTATCCTTCAACGGGTTCAACCGGGGACGGCTACAGCTTTGCAGAGAGTCTCGGTCACACCGTTGCCGCACCGAAGCCGTCGCTCATACCGCTTGTTGCGAACGAGGCATGGGCGGGCGATTTGATGGGGCTTTCGCTCAAAAATGTTGTTCTGCGCGCATATGCACCCGAAAAGAGTAAAAAAACAAAATCCGGCGAGCCATTTCCCGGGAAATATTCCGCAAATGAATCCGGAAATGCCGAGAAAGGCGGATATGCCTGCTCTGCGGCGGAGAATACGGCAAAAATCGAGAAGAAACAAAAAAAGCGCAAGCCCGTTTATGAAGAACTCGGGGAGATGCTGTTCACTCATTTCGGTGTTTCGGGCCCGCTTGTGCTCAGTGCAAGCAGTTATCTTGCGGATTCGCCCAACGGGGCATTGCTTGAAATTGACCTTAAGCCCGGATTGACAGCAGAGCAGCTTGATCTCCGCATTCTGCGGGATTTTGAAAAATACAAGCATAAACATGTGCAGAATGCAATGTGCGATCTGCTTCCGCAAAGGCTTATCGATGCGGTTTTGCATGTTGCGGGTGTTGATGCCGAAATCACGGTGGATAACCTGACTCGTGAACAGCGGGGGGCAATTGTTCGAACCCTCAAATGCCTGCCGCTGACGGTGCGCGCGGCACGTCCCGTTGAAGAAGCGATAATCACGCGCGGCGGTGTGCTGATTAAAGAGATTAATCCGTCAACAATGGAGTCGCGAATTGTGCCCGGGTTGTATTTTGCGGGGGAAGTCATCGATGTTGATGCCTGTACGGGCGGATTCAATCTTCAGATTGCATGGTCAACCGCATATCTCGCAGCAACAGATGTATGTCGGAATAAAGAGGAGGATATATAATGATCTACAATATTGCAATTGATGGACCGGCGGGTGCCGGTAAAAGCACGATCGCAAGACGTGTAGCCAAAGAATTATCATTTATTTATGTCGATACAGGAGCAATGTATCGTGCCATGGCACTTTACCTTCTCCATAAAAATGTAGACCGAACCAACAAAGAACAGATCGGCGAAGTTTGCCAGAATGCTGAAATCTCTATTGAATATCAGAACGGTGAACAGATTGTCCTTTTGAATGGAGAAAATGTAAATGCCTATCTTCGCACAGAAGAAGTTGGAAATATGGCGTCTGTAAGTTCTGCCGTGCCGCGTGTCCGCGAAAAACTGCTCAGTCTTCAGCGCAAACTTGCAAAAGATATGAGTGTAGTTATGGATGGGCGTGATATTGGCACAACAATCCTTCCTGATGCCGATGTAAAAATCTACCTTACTGCAAGTTCTCTTACCCGCGCCAAAAGACGTTATCTGGAACTTCAGGAAAAAGGTACTGTCTGTGATCTGGATAATATCCAGAAGGATATTGAAGAGCGTGACCAGCGTGATATGAATCGTGAAATTTCCCCTCTTCGACAGGCCGAAGATGCAGTACTTGTGGATTCTTCTGATCTTACGATAGAACAGGTCGTTGACCGTATTCTTGAAATCTTCAGAGCCAGAACAGAAGAAGGAGCTTCTCATGAAAGTTAAAGTTGCCGAAACCGCCGGATTCTGCTTTGGTGTAAAACGCGCTGTCGATACAGTATATGAGCAGGTTGAAAAACAGATGGGAAAACAGATCTATACTTATGGTCCGATCATCCATAATGAAGAGGTTGTAAAGGACATGGAAGCACATGGCGTAAAAGTCCTGCGCGGTGAGGAAGAACTGAAAGGTCTGGAAGAAGGACTGGTGATTATCCGCTCTCATGGTGTTCCAAAGAGAATCTGTGACCTAATGGATGAAAAAGGCATCGAATATGTAGATGCAACCTGTCCGTTTGTGAAAAGAATCCATAAGATTGTTGCCGAAGAAAGTAAAAAAGGTAGCCGGATCATTATCATTGGTAATCCGGATCACCCTGAGGTTGAAGGAATCCGGGGCTGGGCAGGAGAAAATGTAACCGTTATAAAAAATGCAGAAGAAGCAGAAAAATTTGAAAATACTACATCTGAAAGAATTTGTATTGTGTCTCAGACGACATTTAATTACAATAAATTCAAAGATTTAGTTGAAATTATTTCAGAAAAGGGTTATGATATAAGTGTTTTAAATACGATTTGTAATGCAACCAGAGAGCGTCAGACAGAAGCAAGGAGCATTGCAAAAGAGGTGGATGCTATGATTGTAATCGGAGACAAACATAGTTCCAATACCCAGAAACTGTATGAAATATGCAGCAGGGAATGTCACAATACGTACTATATACAGACACTTGACGATTTTGATATGAATCAATTAAGGTCCGTGGAAACAGTAGGTATTACAGCAGGGGCATCCACGCCCAACAATATAATTGAGGAGGTTCAAAATAATGTCAGAATTAACTTTTGAACAAATGTTAGACGAGTCATTTAAAACAATTCATAATGGAGAGGTCGTAGATGGTACTGTAATTGATGTTAAGCCAGATGAAATCATCTTAAATATAGGATACAAAGCAGACGGTATCATCACCAGAAGTGAATATACCAATGATAACAGTGTAGATCTTACAACTGTTGTTTCTGTTGGTGATCCGATGACTGTTAAAGTACTGAAAGTCAATGATGGAGAAGGACAGGTTCTTCTTACATACAAGAGACTTGTTGCAGAAAAAGGTAACGAAAGATTAAAAGAAGCATTCGAGAACAAAGAAGTCCTGAAAGCACCGGTTACTCAGATTCTTGGCGGTGGATTAAGCGTTGTTGTAGATGAAGCAAGAGTATTCATCCCGGCAAGTCTTGTATCAGATACTTACGAAAAAGACCTTTCTAAGTACAAAGATCAGGAAATCGAATTTGTTATCAGCGAATTCAATCCAAGAAGAAACCGTATCATCGGTGACAGAAGACAGCTTCTTGTTGCTGAAAGAGCAGAGAAGCAGAAAGAACTCTTCGCTAAACTTAAAGTCGGTGATGTGATCGAAGGAACAGTTAAGAACGTAACAGATTTCGGTGCATTTATCGATCTCGGCGGAGTAGACGGACTTCTTCATATCTCTGAGATGTCATGGGGAAGAGTTGACAATCCGAAGAAAGTATTCACAGTTGGTGAAACTCTTAAAGTGCTTGTTAAAGATATCCATGATACAAAAGTTGCACTCAGCTTAAAATTCCCGGAGACAAATCCATGGGCTAACGCAGCTGAGAAGTACGCTGTAGGTACAGTTGTAACAGGAAAAGTTGCAAGAATGACAGACTTTGGTGCATTCGTAGAACTTGCTCCTGGAGTAGATGCACTCCTTCATGTATCACAGATCTCAAGAGCACATGTTGAGAAACCTTCAGACGTACTTTCTGTAGGTCAGGAGATTACAGCTAAGATCGTAGATCTTAACGAAGCTGACAAGAAGATCAGCCTTAGCATGAAAGCACTTGAAAATACAGAAGCTCAGGAAGAAACTGAAGAATAATTAAATAAGATATACAAGGATAGAGACTGATTGAAGTCTCTATCTTTTGTTTGAAAAAGTGGTAGACATAACTAACTACAGCTGAAAAAAGTTTTCGGATCCATAAGTGATCTCGATAAGTAAGATGAAAAATTTTACCGAATAGTCAGAAAATTCACAAAGAGAGGTCGTAGCAGCCTCTCTTTTTTGTGTAGGGAGACTATTGTGTTAAAAAAACGACAAGATGTACTGGAAAATATACAATAAAATGACGAAAGTTACTGGAATTGCAGGATTTATTTTAGTATATTTATAAGAGAGAAAATAGGAAGGAAGGATATCAAAATGGGACTTTTGACATTTAAAGGCGGAGTTCATCCGAACGACGGAAAAAGTCTTGCGAAAGACAAGGCAATCGTAGAACTTCTGCCACAGGGTGATCTTGTATACCCGTTATCCCAGCATATCGGAGCACCGGCTAAGCCAGTAGTAGCAAAAGGTGACCATGTGCTTAAAGGGCAGAAAATTGCCGAAGCGGGGGGCTTCGTGTCTGCACCGATCTATGCATCCGTATCAGGTACTGTAAAAGCGATTGAACCACGTGTGAATCCGACAGGTTCTAAAGTGAACAGTATCATCATTGCAAATGACGGTCAGTACGAAGAAGTAGAATATCCACAGCCAAAACCTCTTTCTGAACTGACAAAAGAAGAGATTCTGAATATCATTGGAGAGGCTGGCGTAGTAGGTATGGGTGGAGCAGGTTTCCCTACCAGAGTGAAGCTTTCACCAAAAGAGCCAGACAAGATTGATTATATCATTGCAAACTGTGCGGAATGTGAGCCGTATATTACTGCCGATTACAGAAGAATGCTGGAGAATCCGGAACTTCTGGTAGAAGGTATGCGTGTGATCCTGAAGCTTTTTGACAATGCGAAAGGTTTATTTGCAATCGAAGATAACAAACCGGACTGTATCGCAAAATTAAAAGAGCTGACCAAGGACGAGCCTCGTATGGAAGTCAGAGAGATGATGACCAAGTACCCACAGGGCGCAGAACGTCAGCTGATTTTTGCAAATACAGGACGTGCGATCAATTCTACCATGCTTCCGGCAGATGCTGGATGTGTAGTAGACAATGTAGAGACCATCATCAGCATTTACAATGCAGTAGTAAAAGGCATTCCTTCTATGGAACGTGTCGTTACTGTAACAGGGGATGGAGTTGTAAATCCTGGTAACTACAAAGTACTCTTCGGAACCAACCAGAACGAACTGATCGAAGCCGCCGGCGGACTCAAAGAAGGCTGTGAAAAAGTTATTTCAGGTGGACCGATGATGGGATTTGCGATGTATACGACAGATACACCGATCACCAAGACATCTTCATCTATTCTTTGCATGTCAAAAGATGAAGTATCAGCCTGTGAACCGACAGCATGTATCAACTGCGGACGGTGCGTTGACGCCTGTCCAAGTCGCATTATTCCGTCAAGACTGGCTGATTTTGCAGAACGCCATGACGAAGAAGCGTTCCTCAAATTCAATGGTCTTGAATGTGTAGAATGTGGATCCTGCAGTTATGTATGTCCGGCTAAGAGACAACTGAAGCAGGCAATCGGATCGATGAGAAAAACCGCACTTGCCAACAAAAAGAAAAAATAGAATAGAGAGGAAGAGGTGAACAAAAGTGAGTGAACAGTTAAAAGTATCATCTTCACCACATATCCGTTCTAAAGAGACAACCGGCAATATCATGCTGTGGGTTATCATCGCTCTGTTACCGGCAACTTTCTTTGGAATTTACAACTTCCGTGACACACATGCATGGCTGCTTGTTATTGTGACAACAGCAGCAGCAGTTCTTACGGAGTACATTTACGAAAAACTGATGCATAAAAAGATTACGATCAAGGATTTCAGTGCCGCAGTTACAGGACTTCTGCTTGCACTCAACCTTCCGCCGACAGCCCCGATCTGGATGGGAATCATCGGAAGTGTATTCGCAATCCTGGTTGTAAAGCAGCTCTTCGGTGGATTGGGACAGAACTTCATGAACCCTGCACT
>ENA-OOXM01002538-OOXM01002538.1-human-gut-metagenome-genome-assembly--contig:-NODE-2538-length-11498-cov-1.942935_pt1 | contig 11498 bp, 10 predicted proteins | sample MGYA00241589_ERZ501347 | MGnify/ENA primary metagenome ERZ501347 (study PRJEB25962, sample SAMEA2042832) | human gut metagenome | biome: human gut; feature: human-associated habitat; material: faeces...
CTCACAATCTGTGAGCTGTCTCTGCATATCATATATAACTTCATCAGGCGTCCTGAATCCGAATGGTGCAGGATTGCCTATATTTAACTTGAGTACATGTGTACCATTTTCTTCCATCCTGTTTGCCTCATCAACAACAGGACCTCTCACATCATATAAGACATTATCTAACTTTGATGATTTCTTGAATTCACGCATATTAATATTTCCTTTCTCAGCTATTTTTTCTCCATAAAGCCAGTCAGCATCAACGCCAAATGTCATCGCAATAAATTCACCAATATTTCTTCTTGGCACTGCTCTGCCGCTTACATACTGGCTTATCTGGCTTTTCGACAACTTAACTCCTTCATTTGCCGCCGCAGTAAGCAAATCCACCTGCTTCATGTTTTTTTGCTTTAAAAGTTCATTAAAGCGTTCTGTAAATTGTGTTCCGTCAGCCATAATGCCCTCCAAAAGTTTATTTTCATATCAGAAAGTTTATTTTTAATTCTTTTCATTTCCTTTAAAATAAACTTTACCACCTTTTTATGCGTTATTCAAGCAAAAAGTTTAATTTTCATGTTTTTTATATTTATCAAGTGCAAATTCTACCGCAACACTTGTAAATCTATACTCAGCCGGCGGTTTTGAGCAGAATACAAGGTCATACTTCTTTTGTTCAAGCTCGTTAAGCAGCTTTCTGATCGCTCCGCTATGAAATGTAAAATCTATCTCATTATCTTTATTTTCTTTTAAAAACTGTGACGCAAGCTGTGGAACAAACTGTGTTCCAAGTGCACGTAGGAACCCTAGCCTTATAACACCATCATCTCTCTGTATGGAATCCACACCTCCGTCAAGTGTCGAAATAGTCTGTTTTGCACATGCCAGAAATTCATCACCAAATCTTGTAAGTGTTGTGTGAAAAAGATTCACGAAGTTACCCTACTGTTTATTTCCATAAAATGACAAATAAATAGTATCATTTTATCTATAATTTTATAAAAACTATGTATTTGAAAAAATGTTCATTTAAAAAAGCCGCACAGCTGATTATTCAATCATACCGTGCGGCTCTTGTTATTTATTATTTTATTAATTATGTCCTTTTTCTGCTTTTTTTCTTAATACAACAGTTGCTATTATCAAACCTACTGATACAAGTATAAAAAATACTGATACAGCCATAAATGAGTAAAGACTCTTATTAATAACATCAACAAACATATTATAGAAATAAACAGGTTTGATATTAAGGTGCTTATATCTGCCCTGAATAAACAAAAACAGCGGAAGCACACCTGTCATTATAGCTGCTGCAAGCGTAGCATAAGTTACATATCTAAGACCTCTATGAACATAATGATGGTCTTTTATTGTAATTACTATGTCTACAACAGCAAGCACTAACAGAATTACAATAAGTATGATAAAGAACTTGTTATACATATTTCTGAAGCTGACATAATAATTAATATATGTTATATCAACATCTGTCTTATACTCTTTTTCAATAGATGTAACAAATTCTTCAATAGCAGACTTCTGTTCGTCGCCTATTGCAATATCATTATCCTGTGCATATTTATATATGTTATCTGTAAGTTTCTTTTTGACACTGCTTGTGTCAACAGATATATCTTTTTTATCTATTCTTGAATTATACACCTGCTTTATATCAGATGTCATCTTGTCAACATCCACTATATCTTCAAATACTTCATCAGGAAGCATCATCGGCTTACCTAAATCCATTGCGTTTTCAATGAATTTTTCATGGACACTCTCATAATATCCTGTCTTTGCAGCACTTTCAAGGAAGATATTGCTTCTGAATATTCCAAAGCTTGCTCCGACAAGATAACCGGCAATCGCAAGAAGACCAGCTAATATAAAAGATAATATAATGCTCAAAGGATAAAACTTTCTCTTTGAGTTAGATTTCTTTTCTGACTTTCTCTTCATATGCTACCTCCTCCTAATATACCAGCTTAGGTCCGGATGTTTTTCTTGCATATACATACAATCTCTGGGTATATGAAGTAAGCGGAGTAAATGGATAACATGTATACATCGTTATAATCTCTTCATTACTATCAAAACCAAATGCTGACCTGTCATTCTGGTCTGCAATTCTTGTATCATATACCTCATATGTATACTTTCCATAAGAAGTAACTACTGTAAAAACATCGCCTATTTCAACATATTCCAAAGGAGCAAACGAAGTGGCATGATGACCGCCAAGAAGAATAGGTGCACCAAAACCAAATATAGGTGTACCGGCATACTGACCGACACCATTCCTTAATTCTGTTCTGCTGTCTCCAAAATAGATATTCTCTTTAATTCCAAGTCTCTCACATGTAATCTGTGCATACAGTTCACCGAGAGCCGGATACATATCAGATGAATAAGGTATCTCCTCTTCCTGATTCTGTGCATTCTCTAATTTAAAATCAGGAACACCTGACACATCAACAGTCGTTTCAGTTGTCTCTCCTGAAAGAATCGACATAACTGAATATACCGCACTGATATATGGTGACAAGCAAATGAAAACTAATAAAAAACCAATTAAAGAAAGAAAAACTGGCATATAGATATATGCCAGTATTCTTTTAACGTTTTTACGTTTATGCATAATTATTCAATTAAGCAACTTTCTTCTTGCTAACGAATGCACAAACAACTAATCCCATTGCTAATACAGCAACAACACCAACTGTAGCAGCTGTTGTGAAACCTGTATCCTTAACTACTTTAGCAGAAGGAGCAGCAACATATGACTTGCCATCCTTAACAGCTGTGATTGTGTTAGTTGATGCATCAAATGAAACTGTAGCACCAAGCTTAGCAGCTGCATCTTTGATATCTGCCATGATAGCTGACTTCTGGTCTGCTGTAAGAGAAGCGATATCCTTTACACCATTAGCTGTAGCTGTTGCAGCATCAATCTTAGCGATAACGTAAGCAGCATCTTCATCACTTACTGTGTTGTCTGCTAAGAACTGCTTTGCAGCGTTAACATACTCTGTAGCAACGCCTGCACTCTGAAGTTTGCTGATAATATCATCCTTAGAAGCTGCGAATGCTGAAATTGACATAGCAAATACGAGCATTAAAGATAATACTAAAGCTGAAATCTTTTTAATCTTCATGATAAAATCTCCCTTTCTTATGGTATTTTTTAGTTCTCTACTAAGATACCACCTTTAGAAAAATGTGTCAATAAAATCGTGAAAATATATCAAAATTGTTTTGATTTTTGTGCACTTCTGCCATATTCAGCACGTAAATAAGTGCTAATTTTACTAAACCTGTTAAGTAAAAAGTACCTAATATCTTCTGAAATTTCTGTGCGAATGTACGCTGTACATATTTCCCATCAATATTCTTATTACTCTTTTTATCATATATATAATTCCTGCAATCAAAGCCCACACAATCCAGCCTGCCAGTGCACCGGCCGTATTAGTAACAACATCATCGAGCTGGCTGTATCCTCTCTGTGTTATATATTGCACAACTTCAATCATAACCGAGAATATAAATCCTCCCATAACGCATACCGGCATCTTCCTGAACATTCTGAAAATGCATGGCATCATAAAGCCAAATGGAACAAATAATATTATATTTTCTATAAAAAAAGCATGTTCCTGAGCCGTATATCCCCATGTATACAGAAATGTCATATCAATTGCCCTTCTGCTTCCGGGTTCCCTTGAAAAGAATGTAATCCACAATAATGCTTCAATATAAAATATAAACAGACACCACAATACGAATTTTAATTTTTTATGCCATCTGAATATCGTATATATAAAACATGTAATAAGAACTGCTGCAATTATAAAATAAGGAAACATATCCGTCAGTTTCAATATATCTTTACATATATCCGTAATAATCTTCGAATAATCAACTGCCATATGCACCACCAATTCAATGTTATTTTTTAATATTTCCCATCCCGGTGATAAGAAAAAAGCCCCTTAACGGGACTTTCTCAAAACATTATTAATGCGGAAAATGGGACTTGAACCCACACGTGGATAATCCACACAAGAACCTGAATCTTGCTCGTCTGCCATTCCGACACTTCCGCAAATATACAACCGATGCCTGTTATTAACATCAAAGCACTCATAATATTGTATATTATGTATTATTATTTGTCAAGTGCATGCTTTCTTCTATTTCTTCCATAAGCCTCATACCTGCCGTATCTGTAACCGGTATTGAAAATACGATGCTTTTGGCTTTGCTCTCAAATCCCGCTTCATCCATTATTGCTCTCATAATATCATTTTTATTCTCTGTCTTTGTAACAATAAATATCATATCCTTTTCAGGAACAAGTGTAACTCCGAGAAATTTTTCTGCTTTTTTTGCACCGGTTCCCTTTGCATGAATAACTGTTCCTCCTGCCGCATGCACTTTCCTTGCCGCATCCATGACATCTTCAGAATATCCCTGATTTGCAATAACTACAACAAGTTCATACTTTGTCTCTTTCAATACAGATTCATCTCCCTTCACAAATTCCTGCCCGCATGTCAGATAGTTAAGTGTCTTCTTGCCCCCTATACTGCTTATCCGGATTGCAAATGCAATCCCAACTCCGGGAATGTCAATCTTCATTTCTTTTGAAAGCTTTCGCTTCACTTCACTCCACTTACCATCTGTCACAACATGAAATAATACACTTTTCTCACTGCCTTCAAGCCCAAAATAATCAAGTATTTCATTGGCGGCTGTTCCGCTGCCCGCTGCCGTCATGGATACTTCAAGTCCGGTATCTGTATAAAAATCCATAAACTTTTTTGTAAGATTACGATTGATAATAGTAACCATCAGATATAATTCACTCATATTTACACTCCGTCAATCTTATTTGTGCATTTCTAAAGTTCAATAATTGCATCTTCATCCATGGCTTCATAAGCATATACCGCTTCACCTTTAGACGTATGCTGTTTAATTTTGTATACAACGCCGAGAATCTGGATTGTAATAAGAGGCGTCATTGCAACCATTGCAACAACCCCGAATGCATCTTCAACAATATTGCCTCCGACAGCTGCACATGCCCCCTGTGCAAGTGGAAGAAGGAATGCTGCCGTCATCGGTCCCGATGCCACCCCTCCCGAGTCAAATGCAATTGCCGTAAAGATCTTTGGTATAAAAAATGATATCCCTATAGCCAGCACATATCCCGGTATCAGAAAATACATTATAGGAATCCCCCATAATACTCTCACCATAGCAAGTGCCACTGACAACGCAACGCCGACCGAAAGACTTATTCCCATTGCTTTCGCTGATATTGCACCATCTGTAATTTCTTCAACTTGATGATTAAGCACATATACCGCCGGTTCTGCTTTAACAATAAAATATCCAATCAACGCACCTATCGGGACAAGTATCCATTTATAATTAAGAGACGCAAGTATCTTTCCAAGATAATTACCCGCTGGCATAAATCCTACGTTTGCTCCTGTGAGAAAAAGTACAAGTCCTATATATGTATACAAAAGTCCTATCACGATTTTCAAGAGACTTCTGCCTGTAAGTTTCAATGAAACCAGCTGAAAAATTCCAAATACTATTATAATAGGGAGAATTGATATTGCTATCTCTTTTATATAAGATGGCATACCACTCCCAAAAAGATGCCATAATTCCACAGAATCAGCCACTTCCGGTACCACAGCAGCACTGTAACTGCTCTCAGCCGGTCTGTAAATCATGCCAAGTGTCATTACAGCAAGAACAGGTCCGATAGAACATAACGCAACAAGTCCAAAACTGTCATCCGCTGCATGTTTATCATTTCTTATGGAAGCAATACCAATTCCCAATGCCATTATAAATGGTACCGTCATCGGTCCTGTCGTAACACCACCGGAATCAAATGCTACTGCCCTGAAGCTTTCAGGCACAAAAGCCATAAGAATAAATACTATAATGTAAAAGAATGCGAGCAATGGCGGAAGTGCAATTCCTATTAGCATACGAATAAGAGCTATCGCCAAAAAGACTCCTACTCCTGCCGCAACTGACAATATAAGTGTCATATTGGGAACGGATGGAACCTGAGAAGCCAAAACCTGTAAATCAGGTTCTGATATTGTAATTATCACGCCAAGTACAAATGACATGATAACAATGAATACTATTTTTTTACTTTTTGTCATACATGCACCGACTTTTTCTCCCATCGGCGTCATTGACATCTCCGCACCTAATGTAAAAAACATCATTCCAGCCATTACCATTACAGTTCCTACCAGAAAGCAAAGAAGTACACTCGGTGTAACCGGGGCGATTGTAAATCCCAAAATCAGAACAATTGCAACTATAGGCAGCACAGCTTTAAGTGCTTCTATAAATTTCTCACGAAGTTTCGCATTTAAAACCTTCAATAATTCACTCCTGTCTATTTATATACAATTTACATTTACAATTAATATTCCATAAATTCCTGGATATCTCTCAAAATATCTTCAAGTTCTGCTCCTTCATCCTGTATTGTAAGATGAAGAGGTTTACTGATATCAAGGCTGAATAAACCTACAATTGACTTAGCATCAACACAACTGTGTTCAGACTCAATATCAAACGAACAAGAATACTTACTTATTACACTAACAAATCTCTGCACCTTTTCAACTGAATCCAACATTACTGTCACTGTAAACATATTCATCCTCCTCCAGGTACCATAAGAACTTTTATCCTTTAAATATGTACCTTCTGTTTTTTACTTTAGTTTGTGATAATCCGATAATACTACATTTAAAAATTAAAAACAACCGAAACGCCTTAAATTTCACGCAAAATTGTAAAATATATTACATAAGCGGTGCAAGCAGTCTTAATATCTGTCCTATTAGTTTTTTATGCCACGGATATTTTTTACAATCTTCTTCTGTAATCTTCTGACATTTTTCAAGTGTTTTCTGATAATCATTTTCGATATCTGCCACAACATCATTTTTATAAATATATGCTCCGCACTCAAAATGAAGATATAAACTTCTGAAATCAAGATTAACAGTTCCAACAGTCGCACGGCAGTCATCACTTATGAATTCCTTTGCATGGACAAATCCAGGTGTGTATTCATATATATTAACGCCATGTTTTATAAGTTCCGGATAATATGTCCTTGCCAGAAGATATGCATAAACCTTATCAGGGATATGCGGCATGATTATAGTTGTCTCAACGCCCCTTGCTGCACAATATCTCAAAGCGGCAATCATCTCATCATCCAATATAAGATATGGTGTCATAATATGAACATATCGCTGTGCCCTGTTTAATATGTCAATGTATACACGTTTTCCTATTCTCTCAGATGAAAATGGGCTGTCACCATATGGAATGACATATCCATTACTGCGGATAAGTTCATTTTTTAAATCAAAATCATTCAGACATTCATCCTTATCAAAATTAATAATATAATTATCAATTTCTTCCTGTTCAATTCTGTCATTCTTACCGGCTACATTCCACATTTTCAAAAACATGTACGTAAAACTTTTTACAGCATCGCCTTTTACCATAACTGCTGTATCTTTCCAATGTCCGAATCTGTCAAGTTTATCAATATACTCATCAGCAAGATTAATTCCGCCTGTAAACGCAGTCTTGCCGTCAACTATAAGTATTTTTCTATGGTCACGGTTATTCTGTACTGTAGAAAGGACCGGCTTTATCTGTGAAAACGGTCTTGATTTTATTCCCATATTTTCAAGTTCTTTGTAATATCCATATGGAAGCAATGCAAGCGAGCACATTCCATCATACATAAAACGGACTTCTACACCCTGTGAAGCCTTTAACTTTAATATATCAAGAATGCTTCTCCACATATAGCTGTCAGTCACTATGAAATATTCCATAAAAATAAACTTTTCTGCAGCCATGAGCTGCTTTTTCATCTCTTCAAACTTGAACTCGCCAAGCGGAAAGAACTCAATATCATTATCATAATATGCCGGAAAGTCACCGGCATTATGTAAATAAGAAGCCAGCCCTCGTTCTCCGTGCAGCTCACTTTTAAGCTTTTCGAGCACTGCATCACTTGTTTTGGCTTTCTCATGCAGCTGTTTATCAATCGATGCAAGTCTAGACCTCATAATCTTAGTGCCAAGCTGCAGATTAACAAATACATATATCATGGTTCCGAATATAGGTATTATAAGCACCGGTATAATCCATGCCATCTTAAACGCCGAATTGGTATCCTCATTAAAAATATGTATGACAACAAACATACCAAGAAGTACAAATAATAAATGTATAAGCACAGAATATCTGTACAGCCAGTTGATAAGTATAAAGAAAAATGCAAACTGCATCAGAATTGCAATTATTACAAATGCTGTACGTCCAAAAAGAACTCTTGTTATTTTTTTCAGTTTCTGTGTCGATTTCTTCATATTCAATACCTCTTGCACTATAACTCTCTATCTGACTAATTGCTCTGATTAATATTTATAATATCATTTTTTCTATTTTATTTCCACTCCCCGGCAGATTTTTATCTTATTAATCCGAAAATGCCGCCACTTTTTATCAAAGCGGCAGCATCTGTTTTGCTATATTATTTTTTAAAGATTTGTATATCCCATCAGATATTTATCTACTTCTCTTGCACAATCACGGCCCTGACGGATAGCCTTTACAACAAGAGACTGACCTGTATGGCAGTCACCGGCAGTAAATACACCCGCTGCATTTGTTGCAAACTTTCCTTCTTCTGTCTTGATATTTGTACGTTCAGTAAGTTCAACACCAAATGCATCTGTGACATATTTCTGTGTTCCAAGAAATCCTGCGGCAATAAGAACAAGCTCACAAGGAAGTTCCTTCTCTGTTCCCTCTACAGGAACCATCATTCTTCTTCCAGTTTTCTCGTCAACTTTGGACTCGAGGCTTATAACAACAACTTTCTCAAGATTTCCTTTTTTATCTTTCTTGAATTCTTTTACTGTTGTTGTATAAATTCGTGGATCATGTCCAAATACCGCTATTGCCTCTTCCTGACCGTAATCAGTCTTGCATACAAGCGGCCACTGTGGCCATGGATTACTCTCTCTTCTTGTATCAGGTGCCTTAGGCATCATCTCAAGCTGTGTAACTGATTTGCAGCCATGTCTTATACATGTTCCGACACAGTCATTGCCTGTATCACCGCCACCTATTACAATAACATTTTTATCTTTTGCTGATATAAATTTGCCATCGCTCAAATCAGAATCGAGAAGGCTCTTTGTAGTTGCTTTAAGAAAATCTACGGCAAAATAAATTCCATTGGCATCCCTTCCCGGAGCATTGATATCTCTTGGATTAGAAGCTCCGCATGCAAGTACAACTGCATCATACTCATCAACAAGCTTTTTTGCCTTGATTTTTTCTCCGACATTTGCTTCTGTTACAAACTCAATTCCTTCAGCTTTCATAACTTCAAGTTTTCTGTCTATAATATGTTTTTCAAGCTTCATATTAGGAATGCCATATCTTAAAAGTCCGCCAATTCTGTCAGCCCTTTCAAATACTGTAACATTATGTCCTCTCGTATTTAGCTGGTCTGCAACTGCAAGTCCGGCAGGACCTGAACCTACAACCGCTATTCTTTTGCCGGTTCTTACCTTTGGAGGCTTTGGACCTGCCCAGCCATTAGCATAGGCATGTTCAATAATAGCCATTTCATTTTCTTTCGTGCAGACTGCATCACCATTAAGACCACATGTACATGCTTTCTCACAGAGTGCAGGACACACGCGACTTGTAAATTCAGGGAAATTACTTGTCTTATGAAGCCTGTTATATGCCTGCTCCCAGTTTCCTGTGTATACAAGGTCATTCCATTCAGGAATAAGATTGTTTAAAGGACATCCTGACGTCATTCCTTTAATATTCATTCCTGACTGGCAGAACGGAACACCGCAGTCCATGCATCTTGCACTCTGACATCTCTGCTCTGCCTCTGAAAGTGGTGTATGAAACTCATTAAAATTCTTTATTCTCTCTTTTGGCGAAACAGCTTTTGCTTCTTTTCGCTCATATTCTAAAAATCCTGTTGGCTTTCCCATACGTATCTCCTTTCCATCAAACGAACCGATGTGATGTGTGCCTCGGCTGTGCACATCACTTTGTAGCCGCATAAAATGCTTCTATCTGAGCCTGCTCACTGCTAAGTCCTTTTTCTTCCATCTGGACTATTGTATTTAACATCTTCTTATAATCGTGAGGTATGATTCTCTTGAACTTTGGAAGGTATTCACCAAAATTATCAAGAACTTCTTTGCCTTTCTTTGAATTTGTATATGCAACATGTTCTGTAATCAAATCTTTTAATTCAAGTACATCATACTTATCTGTTACAGGTTCAATTGATACAAGCTGTTTATTCATTCTCTTATAAAGGCTTGTATCTTCATCAAGAACGTATGCGATACCGCCGCTCATACCTGCTGCAAAGTTCTTTCCTGTTCTGCCAAGTACAACCACACGGCCGCCTGTCATGTATTCACATCCATGGTCACCACAACCCTCTACAACCGCTGTAGCACCTGAATTTCTTACGCAGAAACGCTCTCCGGCAACACCATTGATAAATGCTTTACCGCTTGTAGCTCCATAAAGTGCAACATTACCTATGATGATATTTTCATCTTCTTTATAAGCACATCCTGTAGGCGGATATACAATAAGTTTACCGCCTGAAAGGCCTTTTCCGAAGTAATCATTGCTGTCGCCGACAAGTTCAAGCGTAAGTCCCTTAGGTATGAATGCACCAAAGCTCTGTCCGCCGGCACCGTTACATTTTACTGTAAATGTATCTTCATCAAGTGTCTCACCAAATCTTCTTGTAATCTCAGCACCGAGAAGAGTACCGACTGCACGGTCTGTATTAGTTACATCTACCTCAACACTTCTCTTCTGTTTTTCATCAAGTGCCGTTGCAAATTTCTTCAAGAGAACTTTCTCATCAACTGTCTTTTCAAGCTGGAAATCATATACATTTTTCTTATCGTAATGAATCTTTGCAGCTTCCTTAATATATGGATTATCAAGAATCTGTGAAAGATCAACATTCTTTGAACGTCCGCTGCCAGGAACATCTCTCTGTTCGAGTAAATCTGTTCTTCCGACAAGTTCATCAACTGTCTTCACACCAAGTTTTGCCATGTATTCACGAAGTTCTTCTGCTATAAACCTCATAAAGTTGACAACGTATTCAGGTTTTCCTGTAAATCTCTTACGAAGTTCAGGATTCTGTGTTGCAACACCTACAGGACATGTATCAAGATTACATACTCTCATCATTACACAACCCATTGTTACAAGCGGTGCTGTTGCAAAACCAAATTCTTCAGCACCAAGCATAGCTGCAATCGCAACATCACGGCCACTCATAAGCTTACCATCTGTCTCAATAATTACCTTATTACGAAGTCCGTTCATAGTAAGTGTCTGATGTGCCTCTG
>ENA-OOXM01002539-OOXM01002539.1-human-gut-metagenome-genome-assembly--contig:-NODE-2539-length-11496-cov-1.624159_pt1 | contig 11496 bp, 9 predicted proteins | sample MGYA00241589_ERZ501347 | MGnify/ENA primary metagenome ERZ501347 (study PRJEB25962, sample SAMEA2042832) | human gut metagenome | biome: human gut; feature: human-associated habitat; material: faeces...
GCCAATTCATAGACTTCATCAAGAGTCTTTCCATCATCTATATCTTTTTTTATAGCAAATAATTGAAGTCCTATACCAGAAGATAATGAACCTGAATCAAGTACTCTAATATGGTCACCATATTCTTTTTCTAATTCTTTTTTATCCTGTATATCTTTATCTATATCTTTCTCAAATTTTTCATCTTCAATTTCTTCAATTTTTTCCTGCTTTTCTACACGCTTTGTTATTTCTTCTCGAATCTGCTGTTTTATCATATCCTGTGCATCATCAAAATCCTTCAAAAACTTGCTCCATTCTGATTTCGTATACGAACCTGCTCCGATTGCAACCGATTCTTCTGTTTCACCATTGAGGATTTTTTCTTTCAGTTCCTCATTCCTCTCCCTCAAAATCTCCAGAAATTCCGAATTCGTACGTTTCTTCTTCGTTTTCTGTGAATTTTGTGTCTCCTGTGATGTCTTTGTTCCAACTGCTCCTACTTGTGCCATTTTTTTCTTTCTCCTTTGCTTCTTTTTCTGTTGCAGGCAGTTTTTTATACTGCTCTGATTTTTTAAATTCACCATATGCATCATCATATGCTGCATTCAATTCTTCTCTTGCCGGGTCGTCATCACTTATCCTTGATTTTGCACTGGTATATATTTCTAATGCCTCTTCTTTGGACTTTGCCTGTTTAAGCCTGCTTTCAAGTGCCTTTCTCTGAATCTGTACTTTTGCCATTTTTGCATATGTGACCGGGTCATTCATTCTCAAATATTGCATTTCGTCAGCCGAAAGTTTCTTGCCTGATTTTATTTTTTTATAAAGTTTGTCTATAAATTTCTTTTTTTCTTCATCTGACATGCCGGTTGTCGGGTCAAATATTGAATCCACTGCATCTTTTAACGTAAGTCCTATCGTACTTGTGTCTACCTGTGATTCCTTTTGTTGTTCATCTTCGGATTTTAGCTTATATTTGGCAAACAGCTTTTCAGTCACTTTATTATTATTTTGTGTCTTGTTATTTTTGAAAAAACTAAGTTTAAAGCTGTTTACTGCACTCTGTATATCACTCATAAAAATCTCCTTCCCCAATATATGTAAACCAAAAAACGGACAGCACAAATAAATGTGCCATCCGTAGCAAGTTTCTTACATCCGTGTAAAATAGTTATCAATCTTCTTAAAAGTTCAAATCAATCTCGATTCCTTTAATATCTTCATTGACCAGACCTTTTTCTTTTATCATTCGCTGGATATTCTTCTGAACATCGGTGATATTATTATCTGTCTGTTTCTGTAAAAAAAGATTATGTTCAAGCTTGTCAGCATCAGCATCTTTGCTAAGAATCTCTTCCTGTTCTTTGCGTTCCTGCCTGTTTTCTTCAATCTTTTCTTCACGTTCTTCACGTTTTTGGGACGCATCATCAGCTTTTTCCTGCGTCTCTTTTGCATCTTCGTCAAGCTTTTCTTTGCCATCAGCTATAAGCATGCCGAATATCTCATCCTCTGCCGCATCAATAACTGCATCAGCTGCATCATCAGCTTTAATCATAGTCTGGGACTTTAACATGTCTAATTTTGCAAGATTTATTGATTCATGCATGGAAATAACTTTTTCTTCTTTCATGCCGGCATACTGCAAAATTGCATTTTTTGATGCATTAAATTTTAAAACCTGTTTCTGATAATCGGTAAGCGGTTCATTCTGTAGTTCTTTCAAACGATTAACCTCATCTTCGCTGAAATGGGAATTTTCTACACCGGCTTTATTATTCTGATATTTCTCAAGAAGCTCAAGATCTTTCTGTTCCTGCGAATCAGGGTCAATTCCGTACTCCTCGGCAGCAGCCTTTTTATCTTTTTCAAGATATGCAGCTTTTGCTTTTAAATCGGTAATCTCATTGACCTTGTCTGCCTTGTCTTTCTCCATATCCTGAATTGAACCAAGTGCTTTTGTATCTTTATCCCATGCATCCTGAATCAGCTTTTTAGCCTGCTTTCTTGCACCGTTTCTCTTCTGTTCGATTCTGCTTGCTGTACTGTCCGACAAATTCAAATCTCCGGCAAACACGGAATTTTTTTTGGCGGAACTTTTTACTCTCTTATCAGTAGATGCTTTAATTCCATTAAATGCGGTATCCTGACTGAGTGCATTGCTATTAGCATCACTGTCTCTTTTATACACTGAAATCAAATTTCTGTCCTACCTTTTTTTCATCTTCAGTCTGAACATTATCACTCATAAACAATTGATTCTGTGCCTGAATCTTATCAAGCAGTTCATCAATTGATGATGCTGTTATAGTTACTGTATCATCATCGTCATCTGAGACATTTCCGGTCTTATCCTTGCTCTTTTCCAGACGCTCTTTTTGGGCTTCTTTCTGAGCTTTCTTTGCTTCTGCCTTCTTTGCCTCTTTCTTTTTTTCAGCATTTTTTTCTATTCTCTGCTTCTGTGCGGCACTTGACTTTTTAAGTACAGCAAAATATGATGCTGTTCCATCATCATTAATCTGCATGCCAAAACCTTTAACTGATGCACCTGTTGCAGATATCTTACTGCTCATTGATGAAAGTCCTGTTGCAGCATTTGCGATAATGCCTTCATACTGCTTACGATAATTTTCATCTTCAGCCATTTTCTCGATTTTTTCTTCATCGATTAAAACGACCATTTTATTTGCGTTAGCATAACTTCCTGCCTGAGCTTTAGCCTGTTCTTTCTGGTCAGCACTTACAAGTATAAAGTCCATATTAGAATATTTGCTTTTAAGCTGTTCATAATACCTGGCAGCTTTTTCGCTAAGCTTCGGACTTCCTATTGTCTTACCGCTTACACTTGACTTTTTGCCTGCCTCTGAAGTTTTCTGTGTATCAGATGTTTTTTCTGAAGATGACGCTGCATCTGCCTTTCCTGTGTTGCCCATATTCTGGCTATTGTATGATGCAACACTGCTGACATATGCTCCCATGCTTCCCGAATCAATACTACTCATAATTGTTCCTCCTTGAAACTTAATAATATTGCTGTAAGGTTAAACTCCGTTTCAACCCTGCATGTACATTTATAGGAATGCTTTCCTATATTTTGTATATCGTCAATAATCATAAAATAATTAGTCAGTTTCTTTGATTTTTTCTTCAATCGCATCAATTAATATTTTAAGTGCCTTTATTCTTGCATATTTTTTATCATTAGATTCCAAAATATGCCACGGTGCATATGTTGTATTGGTCTTTGCAAACATCTCATTAACAGCGTTTTCGTACAAATCCCATTTTTCCCTGTTACGCCAGTCTTCATCTGTAATTTTCCAGCGTTTTTCCGGTGTATTCTCACGCTCCTTAAATCTTGCAAGCTGCGTATCTTTATCAATCTGAACCCAGAATTTTACAATTACCGCTCCCCAGTCTGACAATTCTTTTTCAAATTCATTAATCTCAACATATGCTCTCTGCCAGTCATTTTCACTGCAGAATCCCTCGAGCCTTTCAACCATCACACGTCCATACCATGTTCTGTCAAATACCGTAACATGACCTGATTTTGGAAGCCTGTTCCAGAATCTCCAGAGATAATGCCTTGCCTTTTCATGTGGCTCAGGACTTGCAATCGGCTGCACTTCATATCCTCTTGGGTCAAGTGCTTCGGTTATTCGTCTTATATTTCCGCCTTTTCCTGCCGCGTCCCATCCTTCATAGGCAATAATAACAGGAATTTTTTTCTTGTAAATTATATTATGAAGATTATTCAGCTTTTTCTGGTAATTCTTTAACATGTACTCATATTCTTCATCTGACAATGATTTATTAAGGTTTATATCAGATAATTTTTCCATTTTATTAAGAGGAAAAGCATTCTGCAAAAGAGGAACTGAAAGTGTACTATTCTTCAACGCCGTATCAATTGCCTGCACCAACGTCTCTAATATCTGGAGCTGTGCCCATTTTTTGTCTGTAGCATCAACAATATACCATGGTGCAATTGACTGGCTTGTATCATCAATGAACTGGTCAAATGCTTTCAATGACTTCTTATAATGCTGATTCTGCCACAAATCATATTCGCTTACACGCCACCTTGTATTCTTATCATCAAGCAGTCTTGTAAGACGTTTTCTCTGCTCCTGCTCTCCGATATGGAAAAAGAATTTTATAACGAGATAGCCATTATCTGACAACTGTCTTTCAAATCGTTTTACGCTCTCAATCTTTCTTTTATATTCTTCGTCCGTGATTTTACCTGATAATTTTTGTTTTGTAACTTCATCCAGACAGCCGCCATCCATAAATGTAAACTTGCCAGCCTCCGGAATATTAATCACATATCTGTAAAGAAATGGTCTTCTTTTTTCATCTTCTGTTGGTTTATCCATAACAGCAACTTTAAAAAATCTTGGATCAATATTCTTTATTATCTTACCAAGAATACTGCCTTTTCCCGCGGCACCCCATCCGTCAAAAGACACAAGAACAGGCAGTTTTTTCTGCATAATCAAAATCTGCTGCTGTACAAGTTTGTTTCTTGCTTTTTCGAGTCTTTCATTAATTTCTTCTTCTTCAGGAATTATTACTCCAGTCTTTTAACATATGTCCTCCATTTCTGTGCATAATGCACTATATACATTATATTTTTTATTTTTATAAAATAATCCAGCTTTTATTTAATAACTTTTATCATAAAAATATGGTTTTTCCATAAACGCTTTTATATCTTTTATATTATCAAATTCAGCCAGAGCCCACATTAATTTCATAACTGATGCTTCAAATATCGGCACAGTTTATTATCCCCTGTTTAGCAAGTGTTTGTCCAACTTCATAGACTGAAAGATCTATTCCCTCATACATACACTGCGTTGTGATTGCAACCGCAGTTCCTGCTTCTGTCAGTTCACGCAACTTTGTTGATATATCATTATAATTATCAGGAACTCCGCCAATTCCAAAACTTTCGATTACAACTCCTCGATAATTATTTTTAATAAAATCAAATACTCTCCCATCAATTCCGGGATACATTTTCAATGGCATAACATCCGTACAAAGGTTAATCTTCGCAATGAATCCTTTGCTGCCATATATATTTTGTGCAGTCTCTTTTTTCGCTATACTTTTCCCCTTTGCAGTATATTCTATAATATCCTTTTTTATCGTTGCAATATCAGGACAATTGACACTTTCAAATGCATCGAAACTTCTTGTCTTTATCTTCATTGCATGTGTTCCAATTATCGCAATCCCATTAAATACAACATAAACTCCGCAGATATTTTCACATGCAAAATGTATTGCATCAGAAAGATTGTTTATTGCATCTGTTCCATCTGCTTCGATAGGAAGCTGTGAACCAGTAAAAACAACCGGCTTACCAAGATTTTGAAGCATATAGCTTAAAGCTGCTGCACTGTATGCCATCGTATCTGTGCCATGCGTTATTACAAAACCATCATATTTATCGTAATTGTCACTTACTGCCTGTGCAAGCTTCATCATAAGTTCTGGTGTCATGTTTGTACTGTCGATATTCATAACTGACATTGTATACAAATTACATATTTTATTGATATCCGGCACATAGTTTAAAAGTCTGTCAGCACCTGCAACCGGCATAAGTCCTGAACCTGTATCGGATGATGCTATTGTACCTCCAGTCGTTAAAAGTAATATTTTTTTCATAACAAGCAATGCTACCTTTCGTATTTTATGCTGCCGCATTAGAATTAATAGAATTAATTATATTTTTAATTCCATTCCAAGCATTCAAATTATTATTATATAGTTCCACAAAACTTCCATAATTATTAAAAGGTGCCTCTCTGAGAACTGAAAAATCTTTCATTATTCCGTTGCGAACAATATATTCTATTATCTGATTAACAAAATAAATCTGTCTGCTGTTATAACTTTTTTCATCAAGATATTCAGAAAATGCCTCTTTCGTTGCATTCATATCAAGTCCTACAATTTCTCTTACAAATTCACCCAGCGGTTTTTCTCCTACCTGTTCTTCATAATCCTTTTTACTGCCTAAATCTTTCCACATAATATCTTCAAGGATTTTTATATCTGTAGATGAAAGTGGTCTGTTAGTCTTTAACTTTGCTATTGCAATGTTATCCTGATGCTGTCTGATATAATATTCTGCTTTAGCTTTATAATTATTCAAATCGTCGTTCTCAAGTTCTGCTTCATGAAATTCCATTGATAAAATTTCTTCATTACAGTCAATTTCATACTTTTTGACATCAGATATTGTATATTTCATCAAATCTCTTAATTCTGACCGTATATGTTCAAAATCATCAATACCGGCTCTGTCCAGATAATCTGTTTTCAAAATCTTTTCAATCATATCCTTATGATTTCTTATTTCATCAATGCTCATTTTATGTGAAAGACAATCTACACGCTTTAATAAATCAGAACGGGCTTTCGTATGTTTATTTCCGATAATTGAAGCTAATTCTATTCCATACATAAGTGCATCAAACCGAACTGCATTAATATCATCATTGTCAGGTTTTATAAGCGGTGCCAGCTCCTCTTTCACCATATTAATATCATATTGCGAAATATTATTATAACTATTTTTATCAGAATACAACTCAACATATTTCAAATGCTGATGAACCGCAAAATTATCTTTTTCAAGTTCTCCCACCTTTGCACTCATCTGACTTATAAGGTCATCTCTGTACTTTATCAGTCGTTCATTCTGAAATTCCATATCCTGCAATTTATAAACCATCTCAAATTGGAGCTTAAAAATTGCTCCCTGAACCGGCAAAACATTTTTAACTTCATGACCATTAGGATTTTCCCTGAAAAATTCAAAATTTCTTCCAAAATCAAATATATAAAACTTATCCTTGTCTTCACCATCAATAAGTCCTTTACATGTTCTTGTTCCACGCCCAATCATCTGCCAGAATTTAGCTTTACTCATTACTTTTTTAAAAAATACAAGATTAACAACTTCAGGAACATCAATTCCTGTATCAAGCATATCTACAGATATTGCAATCTGCGGCATCTTTTTTGAATCCGAAAAATCATCAATCATACTCTGTGAAAATTTAACCTTGTTATCAATAACCTGTGCAAAACCATTTAAATCAGGATACCTTTTATTAAAAATCTCATATATCTTTTCTGCATGATTATGATTTTTTGCAAAAATTATGGTCTTTCCAAGTCTTTGACCATAATCAACTTTTATACCTTTATCCATCAGAATATCGAGCACAACTCTTATTGTATCATCATTAAAAACCCAGCTGTTAATAGCCGATGGTGCTATCCTTTCCGGCATATCTCCATTGTCATCCGTAAATGTATCTTCATATTGCTCTTTTTCATCATCCGGAAGGTTATCATATTCAAGCCCGTCCTCCGGAATTTTCAAAGTTGTCTCAACTGTCATATAACTTACAAGATATTCATCTTTTACCGCCTGTGCAAGATCATATCCATATGTAGGAACACCTTTTTCAAGTTCAAAAATATCATATGTATTTTTATCAATTTCATCTTTCGGTGTAGCTGTAAGCCCAACAAGCGGTGCGTCAAAATAATTGAAAATATCTTTGTATTTGTTATAAATAGACCTATGAGCCTCATCGCATACTATTAAATCAAAATGCCCACATGAAAATATTTTTCCATACTCATCTTTTACAGAATCTATTTTGTTAATCATAGTCTGATATGTTGAAAATACACATCTCGCATTATAATTATCTTTTTCTTCTACAAGATTGGTACACGATAACTTTGGAAGCAGATTAACAAAATTTCGTTTAGCCTGAACAACTAATGAATTGCGGTCAGCCAGAAACAGAATATTTTTTACCCATCCTGCGTTCAATAAAATCTTGCACAAAGCAATCACTGTTCTCGTTTTTCCCGAACCTGTTGCCATTACAAGCAGTGCTTTTCTTCTGTTTTTTTCATCAAAACTTTCACATACTCGTTTAACAGCTTCTTCCTGATAATAGCGTCCTGCTATTTCTTTATCTACAGAAACATATTTGAGGCTTGTTCTCATTGACATGAGATTAAACCATTTTTCCAAATCTCTCTTAGAATAAATCTGTGAACATATTCTCTCAGGATATTGTCCATCTATAATACGTGTTTCAAATCCATTGGTAAGGAAAATAACAGGTCTTCTTCCATATTTTTCTTCAAAATAGTCAGCATATAACTTTGCCTGAATACGGCCAACAGATAAATCTTCACATGTCTTTTTCGCTTCAACAATCGCAAGCGGTTTTAACATGTCATCATATAAAACATAATCTGCTCGTCCTTTGCCGCTTCTGCCAGGCATTCCATCAACACCAACCTCATCAACCCAGTCTTTATCTTTTATCCAGCCTGCATCACGAAGCATCTCATCTATATAGAGCTTTCTTGTCTCATATTCCGTCTTTTCAAGCGGACTTGGAACGTACAAATCCTTTTGTACTTCACTTCTTGCAGAAAGCTGTTCACGCAAATCAGCATTTTCTTTAATTAAAGCCTGTAAATCTATCTCTTTTGCTTCTAACTGTTCTTTTACAGCCCTGTTCTCTTCTCTGGATTTTTTAATCTTTTCTTTACGATTTAAAATTATATCTTTATCAAATATATGCTTTGTATATGGTTTTGAATAACAACATGCAACATAATCAAGAAAAATGGATAAATTTTCAAGGCAAAGCATTGCCTCTTTAAAACCAAGATTCTTTGATGTATGTGCTGTATCATTACCACATCTTCTTATATAATCCATCCGACGATAAATATCATTACCAACAAACTGTCTGAAATCCTCAGCCCCCATCAGGCTTACAAGTGTTTCTTGATATGGCGGTTCAAGCCTTTTGTCAACTGAATAAATCCACTTTACAGCGAATTCCATCGCACGCCTGCTGTTAATTATACTTGCCTGTGGGTCAGCAAGAATTATTCTCTCTGCTGATATTGCAACATTAGAAAATGCACTATATTGAGATTCTTCCTTTAAATAATCAAAATTTGTCATCCCGTATACCCTCCACATATCCGATTATGTTCTCACAGTCACTATTTCAACATATTCTATGTATAATTTTATCGTAAAATGGTAAAGTTTACAAGTATTTTGTCAGTTCTTTTCTATACATTCTGTACTCAGGACAATATTTTTGAACCTCATTCCAGAACAAATCTGAATGATTCATATATTTTCTATGTGAAAGTTCATGTACTATTACATAGTCCATAAGTGCCTGCGGCATGTAATACAGCTTGTAATTAAAATTTACATTTCCTTTTGAACTACAGCTTCCCCAGCGTGTCTTCTGGTCTTTTATTGATATTCTGTTGACACTGACTCCCATAATATTGCAATAATATTGCACCCTTGTTGTAAACTTTTCTTTAATTGCATCAAGTTCTTTTTGTGAAATAGTTTCTTTCGGCGGTGCAACAATGATTTTATCAGCATTTTTCTTTTCTATCAGACTCAGTTTGCTTTCAATCCATGACATATGATTATCTATAAATTTATTCAGTTCACGATTGGTTATCCTCATCGGTGCTCTTAATATAACTCTGCCATCAGTATGGACTTCCAATCCTATTGTTTTACGTTTTGATTTAATAACCTGTATGTCCAATTACTTCTTCACAACTTTCTTCAAATATTCATTTTTCAACTTATTTTCTGAATCAAGCCTTTTATTCTCATCTTTTAGATGTTGTATATATTCTTTTGCAAGCTTAACGCCGCCTCTTACTGCAACATCTTCATGTTTTTCCATCTCATTAAGCCACTGCAGCAATGATTTTTCTCTTATATCGTTGTATGTATTATCTTCTTTTATAAACATTTTAATGCCTCAATGTTCGTTGTATTCTTATGCTTGTTTTTTAATATATTTAATTTGATTTATGCAGCGGAGAATTTTTGCAATTTAGATTTGTCTATCTCGTTGACGAAAGCGGCAAACTGATTTTGCAACTTTATTGGTGGTAAACAAATATTAAGTTTTCTAATATCACCAAGAGAAATAAACTTCTGGGTTCCACCTCTAACCTTATTAATTACCTCTCTATCAAAATAATCTGATTCTAACAACACTTTTATAAACGAATTAACTACTGCTGAATTTTCTCTAAACTTAATAAGAGCAACATTTTTTATTGCAAATTTTTTTTGACTATCCACAATCACAGGCTTTCCAACCGTTCCAATCATTGGCATTAATATATCCCCCACGTCAACTTTTGACCGTTGGTTAATCTTATTATAATCTTCTTCACATATCAAATTACAATCTGAAAAATCAATCTTTCCTCCTGAAACATTTTTTGAAGTAATTAAAGGATAACCTTCTGTGAAATATTTAGGTGAATCATGTGTTCCATCTCGAACATCACATACATCACATAACAAAAGCTTTTCCCAATCATTCCTAGCTAATGTCATATCACCAAAGAGCTCGACAAATCGGGCTTTAATGAGTTCATCTAAAGAACATAACTCAGCTTTTCTCTTTTCAATTACATATGAAAATCTATCAAGAATATCAACAATTTTTTCTTGCTTAACACTATCGGGATAGTTTAATTCAACATCTTTTAACCATTTAAAATGTCTATTATATCCCGTATTAGGTATTTTTGCACTTTTTAGTGCATAATATAAATATTTATAATTTGCATTTTTTTCTTTAGAACGAAGTACCTTAACACCATCTGCACCAAGAAAAAATGGCTCATCTATATACTTAATAACTCTCGTATGGTCTCCAAAAATAATAACTGGTACCTCTTTAAATAAACCTTCTTCTCTATTTGTATAACCAGCAATTTCTGCCTGTCCTTGGTCCACAATAATGTGTTTACCTTGTTTTTCATATTCGGATGTTTGAATTTTCTCTCCATATTTTGTTTTATCAATAAATATTTCATTAAATTTTTTCATCTACATCATCCTCATTAAAAACTTTATCGCACTTATATATTAAAATCATTTCTATCATTCTTTTACTTGACATTTCTATATATTTTTACTATACTAACTATAGGTTCTTTGAACCTAGGCGTTGCCTATCGGTGTGCGGTTAGTCCTCATTCCAGAGGACTGTGACCTCTGTTTACATAGATATCCTTTTGGAAATTTTATGAAGGGAGGACTTGCTCATGCTAACCATTGATAACTTTATTGGCATTATAAGCCTCTGTTTGGCTTTCTTTAGTCTTGGTTATTCATTTGGTTTCCATGATTCCAAGACACAAAAATAACCGCTCCAACGTCCTGCAAGACAGAGCGGTTATCCAAATATAACCAATCTGAGGACTAACCGTATATCGGCAACGCCCTTTACGTAATTATATTATCACCGCTATTTTTATATGTCAATTATATTTTTATTCTATAACTATTATTTCTCAACTTTGTCACATAGACTATTTATTATCCATACCGGATATACGCAGAACAAATTCACATTCAGCTTCGCTACATGCTCATTTTCC
>ENA-OOXM01002542-OOXM01002542.1-human-gut-metagenome-genome-assembly--contig:-NODE-2542-length-11478-cov-4.163442_pt1 | contig 11478 bp, 11 predicted proteins | sample MGYA00241589_ERZ501347 | MGnify/ENA primary metagenome ERZ501347 (study PRJEB25962, sample SAMEA2042832) | human gut metagenome | biome: human gut; feature: human-associated habitat; material: faeces...
TTCAATTAAAATCTTTAAAAAAGGTTTTAATTGCCCGAAGGGCATGAAGTTCATATGAGACTTGTTTTGTGATTTCTTTCCTTATAATTCAGTGCACGGGCATGACGATTCACATCGAAAGCACCAAGACCAATACTGGTACCAGGAAGATTCCGATGACAGAGGATGTCTACCGATGCTTCCAGGGAATTCTTGAAGACCGCGAAACACCAACGGTGGAGAAAATCATTGACGGATACAGTGGCTTCTTGTTTCTGGACAAGGAGGGTTTGCCTGAGGTTGCAACGCACTGGGAACACCGCTTCAACCATATGGTCAAACGCTACAATGAGATTTACAGAGTCCAGATTCCCAACATCACGCCCCACGTCTGCCGCCATACCTACTGCAGCAACATGGCACGCGCCGGCATGAATCCAAAGACACTGCAGTACTTGATGGGCCATTCGGACATCGGAGTTACCATGAACACATACACCCATCTGGGACTGGAGGATGCCCAGAATGAGATGGTCCGCTTGGAGGAACTGAACAAAGCAAAAGAAGAAGTCGCAAAGGCCGCCGGTGAACAGAGGCCGGTAACCCAGAGAAGCTTCAGAGCAGTTTAATATGGAAGAGAAAGAACGAGCGCCCTGCTGATCGTGATGGTCAGTGGGGCGCCTTTTTCTCAACGAAGTTCATTTTCTCAATAATTATCGATAAATCTATTGAAAGAGTTAGCAAAACTGTGCGTGATATCTTGAAATAGCGACATAGCAGACCTATAATAAAAAAGAAATGACAAAAGTAGAGTTTTGCGGCACTCGCGAAATTTACAAGGGCTGTTATAAGGAGTGTTTAGATGAAGGTCAATTTTAAGAAACTCTGGGTTCTCTGTGCAGAGAGAAATGAGTAAGGCTGAATTGCGTAAGAAAGCAGGATTATAATCCGCTACATTTACTAGGCTTAGAAAAAACGAAGAAGTCAATCTGTCGGTGATCTTGAAAATTGCAGATGTACTGGATTGCAATGCCGGTGACATGATGGATTTTGTGAAGGAAAAAGTGACTTCCCAGAATGATGAAAATCGTTAAGAATATTGTCGAAAGGTAGATTTGCAGATATGAAATCGGATGAAACGATGAATTACCTTAATTTGATAAGAGGTACAGTTTTGAAAATGAACCAGGCGACTTTCGCACAGTGGAAGGATGCCTTGGTTGGACAGTATATTGTGTTTTCTGTTATCGCTCCAGAAGAAATCGACCAAGAGATCATGGCTGAGAAATTGTGCGATTACTTTGAGAAAGCAGAACTTAAAAACGGAAAGTCCTTTGAGAAATTTGTTGAGGTGTATTTCTCAAACTTGGATTCCATCGTAGCTGGACGAGTGGTCAAAGCTCCGCAGCAACGAAAAAAAGATGAAGCCCCTTTGCCTATGCCCCGTGCAAGAAAATATTATGAGAAGGCGCAGGAAATCGGAAAGGGTAAACTTAATCTCATCGGGATGATTGACTACACCCGAATTATGATGTGCCTGTATGCCGCCATCATAAAGAACAACGGAAAAGAAATCCAAAACTTCGACTTTGCGACCAGCTCGTTGAAGATAGACGATATTATCCTTGCAATGAAGGAGGAGCAAGATGCCCTTCCGTTCAATGTCATAAAGAAAAAGAAATTTGATACCGTCGATCCTTATGGTATGGACGCCATCACATTTATTCTCGCCATCACCTTACTGTACAAGATAACAGGTGAGAATTTGGAGGGAGGAAACGAAAATGAGTGAAGCAATCCTCGTTAATGCTTTGGAACAACTGGTTCCATTTCTAAACGAAAAAAATGTGCTTGAGCTTGTGGTTCGTGGAAACAACAAGCGGATTAAAGCATTTCAGAAAGTGGCCCTTGATGGCCTTGCCCATGGCGAAGAGCAAGCCCTGGTGAACAAGGCTATTCATGCACTGAACGCAAACACAGGCATGGCTCAGAGGAGTTTACAGTTGGTGCAGGATGTCACCAAAATGCAGCAGCTGGGACTGGTTTTGAATGGGCTGAACCTATGTGCCACTTGCGCTGGCTTTGCTGTAATGTACGCAAAGCTGGATAGCATGAGTACGGAGATTAACCGGCAGTTTCTTCAGCTGCAAAACATGATGAAACAGGGACACGATCTGCAAGCCAGCTACGAGTTTGACAAGGTTCTGTCGGAACATACAAATATGATGGACTGCCGCAAAACGAAGAAGCCTTATTCCGAAGAAAAAATGCGTGAGCTGGTAGATGCTGAGTACAATGTTCTGAAGCTCTTGACCGGCGTTGCTGAAAAGGGTTTGGCGGCGGATCACCAGAATATGATTTTGTCGATCTTCTCTATGCTGTCGATGTTTACGGTTTCCTTGTGCTACTTCGACGAACAGTATTACTTCAATAATCGCAGTGCATTGGGGGATAAAGAGATATGGCATTCTTCTCATCAGAACTGGATGAGTGTGTATGACAAGCTATCCTCTCCGTGGTTCATTGAGATGCTTCAGGACTATGCTATGTTTGAAACGAAGTTGGACACCTTGGGAGTTGATGTATATTATTTGACTCTTGTCGAGCAGATTAGAGATTTGCGGGAAAAGGTTGAAGATAACCAGGAACTTATCATCGCTCTTGGTGACATAGAACTCCTGCACAGCTTACATGAAGCCATAAACGCAAATGTTGAGCAGGCTATTGAGGCGGCATTTAGTGAAGCATATAGAGGGGATAATCTGGTCGTGCCGAGAGAACTGCTGTCTGATGCCTTCCGCATGGCTGGTGTGGCATAACAACGGAGAAAGATGACATGAACATTGATGTAAAAAACGCATTGGACAGGGTGTTAAGTGCGTGTGAAAAAATAAAATCCATTTCCACAAAGGATAAGGGCTTCCGGCTGATAACAGAATATGTAGTTGAGGATATTTACGACTTTATCAATGCTATTTCATTGACCGGCGCAGAGGAGCGGTTTCAATATTTCGATGTGGTATATTTGAACGGAGCTTTCTCAGACCATGCCTTTGGAGATAACCAAGGAGGTATACCAAAATCACTTCCTCTGTTTTGCCAAGTCGATTGCGAAGTGATGAAGGAGAAAGGCGTAAAGATCGCCACGCTGTTTGTGGCACTTCTGACTGAGCTTGGGAAATCCTACTTGTTGAGTAAGCATGACAAGAAAGCGATTGATGCAAAGGCATTTTCGGACTACATCCACCGCTTGAGCAGCTATGTTTACGAGCAAGAATGTCAAAACAAACTACCGCAGAAAACAGCATCCGGGCATGGCATGACCCATGATAACGGCATAATGGAAGCGACTGATTCCACAGGAACTGCAATCACCGAAGATGATGTAGCTGAACCGGAGCCGGTTGAAACGCTTGAAGAACTTCTGGAACAATTAAATAACCTAATTGGTCTGTCGGGTGTAAAGCAAGAAGTGAAATCCCTCATCAGCATGATAAAAATGAAAAAAATCCGAGATGCAAGAGGGCTGAAATCTGCGAACATCTCAAAGCATTTAGTGTTCTTGGGAAATCCCGGCACCGGTAAGACTACGGTTGCCAGACTGATTGCGAAACTGTATAGGCAACTTGGTGTTTTGGAGAAAGGCCAGTTGATTGAAGTGGATCGTGGTGGCCTTGTTGCTGGATATGTTGGTCAAACTGCCTTGAAAACACAAGAGAAGATCGACGAAGCAATGGGCGGAGTTCTGTTCATTGATGAGGCATACACTCTGGCAAAAGGAGGATCTGACTTCGGACAGGAAGCTATCGACACCATCCTCAAAGCCATGGAAGATAAGCGAGATAGTTTTGTCGTGATCGTGGCAGGCTATTCTGAGCCGATGGAGCGATTCCTTGAATCCAACCCTGGTTTGAAGTCCCGCTTCAACAAGAATATCATATTTGAAGATTATTCAAGGGCGGAACTCATTTCGATTTTGAAGTCATTCTGTGCGCAGAGCGATATGGCGCTCACAACTGAGGCGGAGCAAGACATTGATTACTATTTGGAGTGGTTGATTTCCAACAAGCCGGACAACTTTGCAAACGGGCGAGAAATGCGGAATCTGTTTGAAACCATGTACTCAAACCAAGCAAATCGTTTGGCAGACGAATTGATTATATCAGACGATGCTTTGACGAGCTTGACGGTAGCCGATCTGCCACAATTCGTATTGGAACGAAGCCGTGAATAACTAGCGAGAGACAAATGAAGAAATCTTGTGTTTTTGTAGCAGGGCTATGATATCTTGTGTTTTTCTCTGTGGTGATAAGTTGACGGATGTGGTAGAACGAAAAATAATACCTGCCCAAAACCGCAGTAGTCTGTTTTCGCAATTTCGACTACGTTTTGACTACGTTTGCTTGCACTGATTTGCCTCATTTTGCCCTCCAAACCGGATTTGGACAGAATTCTGTACATCACGGATTTCAGGGCATGAATCGCAAAATGGCGCAAATACGGCACTTTGAGGCATTGCAGGAAGGAAAAATCATATGATTAAGATATTATTTGTATGCCACGGCAATATTTGCCGCAGTCCTATGGCGGAGTATATTCTAAAGGACATGGCCGTGCGGGCGGGAGTGGCCGACCGGTTTGAGATCGACTCCGCCGCGGTGAGCCGGGAGGAGATCGGTAACCCCGTCTACCCGGCTGCACGCCGGGAATTGGGACGGCACGGCGTTTTCTGCGGCGATCACACCGCACGGCAGGTGACCGCCGCGGACTTGCGGCATTTCGACCGGATCTATTATATGGATAGCAGCAACGCCCGGCTCCTGAGGCGGCTGCTTCCCGACGACCCGGAGAAGATCCGGCCGCTGCTTGACCGGGACGTGGCCGATCCCTGGTATACGGGGGATTTTGGCAAAACATGGGACGACCTTGTAGAGGGCTGCACTCAGATTATGGAGGAATTTGGATGAATCAGGAAATCTTAGAGGAAAAGCTGGCGGAGCTGCCCCTGTACTGCTACCAGTTCTTCGATCCACAGGAGCTGGAATTCTCCCAGCGCGTCCGGTGGATCTGCGAGCACGAATGCCCCATGTACGGCAAAAGCTGGGCGTGCCCTCCCGGCGTCGGCAGCGTGGAGACATGTCAGGAAAAGTGTATGCGCCACAAAAACTGCCTGATGATCGCCACCGTCACGGAGGTTCCGGACATTGCCGATATCAACCAGACCCTCGCCACCCGCGCCGACCACGAGGACATCACCAACCAGGTGGGCGGCTTCTTCCGGGAACAGGGGGTGGAGCCGTACATCCTGTCCACGGAATCCTGCGCCATCTGTCCCCGGTGCGCCATTGAGGACAATCTGCCTTGCCGCCATCCGGAGCGGATGCACCCCTGCGTGGAAAGTCAGGGCATCAACATTATTCCCACACTGGAGCGCTGCGGGATCGAGTTCCAGTACGGGGACAATGTTGTGACGTGGATTTCTTTGCTGCTTTTTTGAAAAATGCCGGGGCAGTGCCGTATCAATGCGGCGCTGCCCGGATTTTTTTGTATTTGCCTATTGACAAAGGGAGAAAAGCGATGTATACTGATATCAACAAATGAGCGTATGCTCATATATACATTTAATTAGGGAGGCATTCCCATGGTGAAGAAAGTATATCGGGTAGAGAATCTGGACTGCGCCAACTGCGCATCGAAGGTGGAGGCGGCACTCAACGCGCTCCCGGAGGTGCAGGAGGCTGTACTCACCTACGCCACGATGCAGCTTCGGATCACCGCCGAAGACCCCGACGCCCTGCTCCCCAAATTGCAGGAGGCCGCTCAGAAGGTGGAGCCGGAGGTGGAATTCTACCCCAGAGACGGCGCTCACACCCACCACAGCAACACCGGCGAACATGAGCATCATCATGATTGCTGCTGCGGTCACGAGCATCATCACGACCACGATCACGAACATGAGCATTGCCACGACCACGCTCATGACCATCATCACGATGATGACCATGAGCATGAACACGAACACCATCACAATACCCACGAGCACAGCCATGACCACGGTCACGAGCACGGCGGCGAGGAGTCGGAAGACCTGAAGCCAATTCTGGTCGGTGCGGTTCTGTTTGTGGTGGGTCTGGTGCTGGACCATTTCGGACTGAAATGGCCGACGCTGGGCGTGTGCCTCGTGGCCTATGTCCTGCTGGGCAGGGAAGTCATTGTGACGGCCGTAAAGAACCTTGCCCGGGGCCAGATGCTGGACGAGAACTTCCTGATGGCCCTTGCCTCCATCGGCGCGTTCTTCACCGGCAGCTTTACCGAGGCCGTCGGCGTCATGCTGTTCTACCGCGTCGGCGAATATTTTGAAGACAGAGCCGTCGCCCGCAGCCGCAGCCAGATTATGGAAGCCGTTGACCTCCGCCCCGAGGTGGTGCAGCTGGTGGACGGGGAAGCGGTGCGGGAGATTCCTGCGGGAGAAGCCAAAATCGGCGACGTCGTTCTGGTTCGTCCTGGCGACCGGATCCCCCTGGACGGCATCGTGGTCAGCGGCAGCAGCCGCATTGATACCGCCCCCATCACCGGCCGGTGCCGATTTCCGTAGCCGAGGGAGACAGTGTGGTCTCCGGCTGCGTCAATACCACAGGCCGGCTCACCGTCCGGGTGGAAAAGTCCCTGTCCGAATCCATGGTCACCCGCATTCTGGACAGCGTGGAAAATGCCGCTGCCAGCAAGCCCAAGATCGACCGCTTCATCACCCGTTTTGCACGGGTCTACACCCCCATCGTAGTGGGCGCCGCCGTGCTGACGGCGATCATTCCCTCCCTCATCACCGGCGACTGGGGCAAATGGGTCTACACCGCTCTGACATTTCTGGTCATGAGCTGCCCCTGCGCTCTGGTTCTCAGCGTACCGCTGGCCTTCTTCGCCGGTATCGGCGCGGGCAGCAAGCGAGGCATCCTGTTTAAGGGCGGCCAGTCCATGGAGGCCATGAGCAAGATCAAGGCCGTCATCATGGATAAGACCGGCACCATCACCAAGGGCGACTTTACCGTGCAGAAGATCGTAGGCGGCGACGAGCTGCTGGAACTCTGTGCCGACTGCGAGCAGCAGTCCACCCATCCCATCGCCGAGAGCATCGTCGCAGCGGCCAAGGCGCGGAATATGGAGCTGCGCCGTCCCGAGGAGCTGGAAGAGCTGGCCGGACGGGGCATCCGGGCAAAGCTGGACGGCAAGGAAATTCTCTGCGGCAACGAGCGGCTGCTGACGGAGAAGGGCGTGACCTTCCCCAAGTCCAGGGAATACGGCACCAAGGTGCTGGTGGCGGTGGACGGCGTTTATCAGGGCTATCTGCTCATCGCCGACACCATCAAGACCGGCGCGGAGAACGCCGTCCGTGCCCTGCGGGACAGCGGCATCGAGACCGTGATGCTCACCGGCGACGCCGAGGAATCGGCCAAGGCCGTTGCCGGAGCCGTAGGTATCCGGGAAGTCCACGCGGGACTGCTGCCCCAGCAGAAGCTTGAGCGGCTGCAATCCATCCGGGAGACCAAGGGCGCTGCCATGTTCGTCGGCGACGGCATCAACGACGCCCCCGTGCTTGCCGGTGCGGACGTAGGCGCGGCCATCGAGGCGGCGGACGTGGTGTTCATGACCTCCGACGTGGCGGCGGTGCCTCAGGCGCTCCGCATTTCCAGACAGACCGCCCGGATTGCGTGGCAGAATGTGGTGTTCGCTCTGGCGGTGAAGCTGGCGGTCATGATCCTCGGCCTGTGCGGCTATGCCTCCATGTGGCTGGCGGTGATCGCCGATTCCGGCGTGGCGCTGCTGTGCGTCCTGAATTCCATTCGCATCTTATATAAGAAGTAACATCCGCGGCGCCGTCACCCCAAAGGTGGCGGCGCCGCCTGCAAATCGGTAAAAACGGCCGCAAATCCCGGGATAGCCGAAATAATCACCAAAACAGCGCACCGAAAATTGTTGAATATGCAGAACTTTCAAAAAAGAAAAAATTTCAGTTGCACTTTTGGATAAAGTGCGCTATGGTGTTGACATGGAAACGTTGGAATCGTTTCCAAACCACCATCCGGCTCAGCCGGAAAGAAAATAGGAGGAAATACTAATGAAAAAGCTGATTGCATTGCTGCTGGCAGTTGTCATGGTAATGGGCCTGGCCGCCTGCGGCTCCAAGACCACTACCGAGACCAAGGCTCCCACCGAAGCCAAGGTTGACACTCCCGCCACCGAGGCCAAGACCGACGCGCCCGCCGCTGCCGGTTCCGTCTACTACCTGAACTTCAAGCCCGAGTTCGACCAGGCTCTGCAGGGTCTGGCCGCCAGCTACACCGAGAAGACCGGCGTGCCTGTCAAGGTCGTAACCGCTGCTTCCGGCGACTACTCCAACACCCTGAACGCTCAGATGGGCAAGGACGGCGCTCCCACCATCTACAACATCGGCAACATGTCCGGCCTGAAGGACTGGGATGAGTACGCTCTGGATCTGACCGGAACGGCTCTCGCCGGCGAGCTGGCCACCAACGACTTCAACCTCTACAACGAGGCCGGTGAGCTGAAGGCCATGGGCTACTGCTACGAGTCCTTCGGTATCATCGTCAACACCAAGCTGCTGGCCGATGCCGGTCACTCTCTGGATGAGATCAAGGACTTCGCGTCCCTGAAGGCCGTCGCTGACGACATCCACGCCCGCGCCGCTGAGCTGGGCTTCGACGCCTTCTCCTCCGCCGGCCTGGACGGCTCCTCTTCCTGGCGCTTCTCCGGTCACCTGGCCAACATGCCCCTCTACTATGAGTTCCGTGACGACGGCGTGACCGAGCAGCCCGCCGAGATCAAGGGCACCTACCTGGACAACTTCCGCAACATCTGGGATCTGTACATCACCGATTCCGCCGCTGACCCCACCGCTCTGTCCACCGCCACCGGCGACCAGTCCGAGGCTGAGTTCGGCGAAGGCAAGGCTGTCTTCTACCAGAACGGCACTTGGGAGTATGCGGCCCTGACCGCCGACAAGTTCAACCTGAACCCCGACGAGATCGCCATGATCCCCATCTACTGCGGCGTTGACGGCGAAGAGAAGGCCGGCCTGTGCTCCGGCACCGAGAACTGCTGGGCGATCAACAGCCAGGCCAAGGAAGAGGACATCCAGGCTTCTCTGGACTTCCTGTATTGGCTGGTCACCGATCCCGACGCATCCGCTGTCCTGGTCGAGCAGCTGGGCGCTGTTCCCTTCAAGAGCTGCCCCGCTTCCGCCAACAAGTTCATCGTTGACGGCAACGCGCTGCTGGCTGACGGCAAGTACGCTGTGACCTGGGCGTTCAACTACACCCCCAACGTGGACTCCTGGAGAGCTACCGTTGTCACCGCTCTGGCCGCTTACTCCGCTGATCCCACCGACGCCAACTGGGAAGCTGTTAAGACCGCTTTCGTTGACGGCTGGGCCATCGAGTACAAGACTGTGAACGGCTGATCGGCACACCACAACTGAAACCCAGAGGGGCGGTAAGCCCGCCCCTTTGAATGTCCCGGCCTGCACAGGGTGGGAGGGTACGTCGGCTTTTGGGCGGATGCAGCCTCCTGTCCTGCGCGGCAGCACCGGAACGCAGTTCCGTTCTGACACGGTTATTTTGGTAAGCAGCCAAATATAATAAAAATACAATACAGGAAAGCGAGGGAATCTCATTGAGCAAAAAAAATGACGGCGCCGGGCTGAACAGCCGACTGATCCGCCGTCCCATTCAGCGGTGGGCGCCGCTGTTCATCCTCCCCGTGTTCGCTGCCTTCTGCATCGGCTTCGTCTGGCCGTTTTTGCAGGGCATCTACCTGTCCTTCTGCACCTTCAATATTCCAAAGGATGCCAAATGGGTCGGCCTGACGAATTATTCCAAAATCTGGACGGACGTCAGCTTCTGGAACGCCTTCAAGAACACCGCATTTTTTGCCGTGGTCTCCATTCTCCTGATCAATGTGCTGGCCTTCTTCATCGCCTATGCCCTGACCCAGAAGATGCGTGGTTCCAACCTGTTTCGCACCGTGTTCTTCATGCCCAACCTGATCGGCGGCGTGGTGCTGGGCTATATTTGGAGCATGATCTTCGACGGCATTCTGCGCAATTACGCCACCTACCTCACCGCCAACGCCACTTATGGCTTCTGGGGTCTGGTCATTCTGGTGGCCTGGCAGCAGATCGGCTACATGATGATCATTTACATTGCCGGGCTTCAGGCCGTCCCCGGAGACATGCTGGAGGCCGCTGAAATTGACGGTGCCAGCGGCAGCCAGACGCTGTTCAGGGTCATCATCCCCAACGTGATGCCCTCCATCACCACCTGCACCTTCCTGACCCTGACCAACTCCTTCAAGCTGTTCGACCAGAACCTGGCGCTGACCGGCGGCCTGCCCAGCGTCATTCAGAACGGCGCGAAGTTCAACCAGACAGAGCTGCTGGCGCTGAACATTTACTCCACCTACAACATCAATAAGAATTGGCACGGCGTTGCCCAGGCAAAGGCTGTTATCTTCTTTATTCTGGTGGCCGTTCTGGCCATTGCCCAGCAGACCGCGACCCGCCGCAAGGAGGTGCAGCAGTGATGCGTAAAGACAGAATGAAAACCAAAGAGTATTCCGCCGGCAGCACGGTGCTGACCGTTGCCTTCGTGCTGATCTGCCTTGTGTGGATCATGCCCATTTACGAGGTTGTCGTCAACTCCCTGAAGTCCAACAATGCCATCAATCTGGACGTGTTTGCCCTGCCCAATTCGGAGAGCTTCGTGGGCTTTGCCAACTATGTCAAGGGTATGACCTTCGGCAATTACCCCTTCCTCAAGTCCGTGGGCTACAGCCTGTTCATCAGCGTGGTTTCCACGGCGCTGATCCTGCTGTGCTGCTCCATGGCGGCATGGTATATTGCCCGGGTGCGGAGCGGCTTTGCCAAGTTCTTCTACTATCTGTGCCTGTTCTCCATGATCGTCCCCTTCCAGATGGTCATGTTCACCCTGACCTCCACTGCCGACTCCCTGAAGCTGAACACCCCCTGGACGATTCCCGTGATCTATCTGGGCTTCGGCGCGGGTCTTGCCATCTTCATGTTCGTGGGCTTCGTCAAGAGCCTGCCTCTGGAAATCGAGGAAGCGGCGTCCATTGACGGCTGCGGTCCCGTGCGCACCTACTTCAACGTGGTGCTGCCCATGCTGAAGCCTACCCTCATTTCCGTGGGTATTCTGGAACTGATGTGGGTCTGGAACGACTATCTCCTGCCGTATCTGGTTCTGGACATCACCAAGTACCGCACCATCCCCATCCACGTCCAGTACCTGAAGGGCAGCTATGGCACCGTGGATCTGGGCGCGACCATGGCGGTCATCATGATGGCCATTCTGCCCATCATCATTGTCTACCTGTTCTGCCAGAAGTACATCATCAAGGGCGTCGCTGCCGGCGCGGTGAAGGGCTAAGTTCCCGTAACTGATTTTATACCCACCGGCCGTGTAAACA
>ENA-OOXM01002553-OOXM01002553.1-human-gut-metagenome-genome-assembly--contig:-NODE-2553-length-11448-cov-3.012113_pt1 | contig 11448 bp, 17 predicted proteins | sample MGYA00241589_ERZ501347 | MGnify/ENA primary metagenome ERZ501347 (study PRJEB25962, sample SAMEA2042832) | human gut metagenome | biome: human gut; feature: human-associated habitat; material: faeces...
GGCATCTTGTCCGGTGTGCCACCTTAAGTCCAGAGGATGTTGAGAGATGGTTATATCGTTTCGAGGTTCAGCCGCTTGAAACACCGCCACTCGTTCTTCTCGGTGTCGAAATACACCTGCACGGTGTCGTTCTTCTTGCGAGTGTCGTTGTCCTTGGTTGGCGGCACGAGGTCGCTGCGCAGCGTGCCCCACGCCTCACGCAGGGTGCCGTCTACCTTGCGAAAGTAGAATCGCACTACCTCGGTGTGCATACGACGCACGAGGTTGAAGTTTCGCCAAGCGAGCTTCAGACACTCGGCAAAGGCCCGGCGGGTCGTGCGGTAGAACTGCCACGCAAGGCGCATGATGGTTGAAAGGTCGGTCGTTTTCATAGTCATATTTTGATTAGTTCAACATCTTTTGCAGAAACTCGGCGGCCTCTTTGTCCTCGCTGTCGTCGTTGAAAACAGCCTCGACGGTTGTCTGTTCACTTACCAACTCGGGGACCATCTCCCAAATGCCGCAATAACTGTCACCACCTCTCACCATCTTATACTCTGCCTCGTATTTGATGCAGGCCGTGAAGTTCTCGGTCTCGACCTCGAACGTGTCGCTCTCGCCGTTCAGTTTCGTAATATAGTCGGCGGCCAGTCTTGCAAGGTTCAGCAGCTCGTTATTGATTTCTGTTGTCATGGTTGTTTATATCGTTTTGCGTTATGATTACGATGCAAATATACTGTATTAAAATATAGTTACCAAATATTTTATATCTTTTTTGAGAATATTTTTCATGTTTTTATATCGCATACATAAATAATGACTATATTTGCATACAATATAAATTCAATTTAATAGACAATGCAGTTGCGAATTAAAGAGATAAGCAAATCGCAAGGGGTTTCGATTACCAAACTTGCAGAATTAGTCGGAATCACGCAGCCAAATATGTCTAATATCGCCAACGGTAAAACATCGCCGTCTTTGGATTTGCTGGAACGTATTGCCGCTGCCCTTGGGGTTACGGTTCCGGAGCTGTTCGCCCCGCAGCCGACCAATACGATCACTTGCCCGCATTGCGGAGCGGTATTGGAGATCAGAGAAAAGGAATAATCATGGAACAAGAGTTGATACTATACAATTCGGTGGATGGGAAAAGCCGCGTTTCCCTGTTGGCCCGTGACGGCTCGGTTTGGCTCAATCAAACGCAGATTGCCGAACTCTTTGCCACCTCTGTCCCCAACATCAGCCAACACATAAGTAACATACTAAAAGAAAACGAATTAGACAGAAATTCAGTTATTAAGAATTACTTAACAACTGCTGCAGATGGCAAACCCTATCAGGTCAAATTCTACTCGTTGGAGATGATTTTGGCAATAGGGTTCCGCGTCCGGTCCATCCGTGGTGTGCAATTCCGCCAATGGGCAAACCGCAATCTCACCGAATACCTCCGCAAAGGGTTCGTTATTGACGACGAGCGTCTGAAAAATCCGGACGGACGACCCGACTATTTCGACGAGTTATTGGATCGCATTCGGTATATACGGGCCTCGGAGAAACGATTTTATCAGAAGGTGCGCGATCTGTTTGCATTGAGCAGCGATTACGACCCAACGGACAAGGCTACGCAGATGTTCTATGCCGAAACGCAAAATAAACTCCTCTATGCCATAACGGGGCACACATCCGCGGAGATCGTGATGCTGCGTGCTGATGCTGACGCCCCCAATATGGGACTTACCTCATGGAAGGGAGCCGTAGTCCGCAAGCAGGACGTTATTATCGCCAAAAACTACCTGACGCACGACGAACTCGACTCTTTGAATCGGTTGGTTGTGATCTTCCTCGAAACGGCCGAGTTCAGAGCAAAGAACCGGAAAGACCTTACGATGGGATTCTGGAGGGAAAATGTAGATAAAATATTGGTATCTAACGATCAGCCTCTTCTACCAAATGCCGGTTCCGTTCGCAAAGAGCATAAAGACGCATTCGCCTACCGGGTTTATGAAGAGTTCAATGCTCGCAGAAAACGCAGGGACGCTATCGAAGCCGACCGGGAGGATATGGAGCAGTTGAAGGAGTTGGAAGCGGAGATCAAACACCGGAAATAAGGCCGCTGTCCGCATTGCGGGAAGTCGATTAAAATAAAATTTGAGCAATAATATGACAAAGATTTTAAAGGCTATTTATGGCTCTGAAAAGACGCCATTGAAACTTGGAAATTTAGAGATTCCGTGCTATGTTTTGGAAGACGGGACGCGAGTATTCTCGGGCAGAGGATTGCAGAAAGCGATAGGATATGAAAGCAAGAGCGGCCAATGGATGCGAAGTTTTTGCAACATGGATGGCGTTTCCGATTATATGAATGCCGGGGATGATAGTATTATAAATCGTCTTTCATCGCCTATAAAGTTTCAAAGAATAGACGCAGGAGGCTCGCAATCAAGTGCTAACGGATATGAAGTAACATTACTTGTTGATATATGTTCAGCCGTAATTGATGCAAATCGTGCCGGCGTTTTTAATAATGACGAAATAGTGCGCAACGCCGATATAATCATCAGAGCTGTTGCAAAGGTTGGAATCATAGCCCTTGTCGATGAAGCTACCGGCTATCAGGAAGACAAGAACAGAGCTAAAGACGAGCTGCAGAAATTCTTGTCTCAATTCATATCGGAGGAGGCCAGCAAGTGGGTCAAGACATTCAACGATTCATTCTTTGAAATGATATATCGAATGCACGGATGGAATTGGACTATGACACACAAGCGTCCCGGTGTTGTAGGTACATGGATCAACGACATCGTGTACGAACGTATTGGCCCAGCAGTATTGTCGGAACTGGAGCGGGCAAATCCCAAAAATGAAAAGGGAGCAAGAAAAGAAAGACATCACCAACATTTGACTGAAGAAATAGGCCGTCCAAAATTGAAAGAACATTTGGCTGCCGTTGAAGCCCTCGGTCGAGCGTCAGGATATGACTGGGCAAAATTTATGCAGCTTTTGGATACGGCTTTCCCGAAGCCGCACCAACAGCTATCCTTATTATTCCCGGATGATGTTCGAGAATGAATGAAGAAGGCCGAGGAGCAATCCCCGGCCTTCTTCATTTTGATATGCGATTATTTTTTTGCTGTAAATACAGGAATAACAATAGCCGCTAAAAATATGACTACTGACCACCAGATTGATACTCCAGAAACAAATAGTAGCATTACCGCAAGTGAACTTCCCAATAGTGCAATAATTAATCCTACAGGATTGTTTTCAGACATTTCTTCTATGGCTTTATCTTGTTGTTCCCGTTTAGCTTCTTTTACAGGATTAAATTTATGGCCACAATTTAAGCAAGTTATTTCAATATTATTACTGCCTATTGTTCCCGCAAGCGCACCTATCATTCCAAATGTAATGGCACCTGCTAAAGCTTTGCCTCCACTAAACCCTTTTTTGTCAATATGCAGATTGGTTGAATGGCATTTTGGGCAATATATAACCTGATCACTCATAAATACTATTTTTATTTTATGTAAAATTGAACTACTGAAATAAGTAGGTCGGATAACTTGTATATATCGTTCAACGATTCGATCAAATGCTTTGTCCCAGCCTTGTTTTCGTCGAAAGTCTCGACGTATTTCTTGCCTCCGTTAAAATGCAGACGACATACCGGCTTGCGGTTGTTATCGTCGAACAGGATAGCGAAATAGCTTTGAGCATCCCTGCTGACAATGCGATTAAGATCAACCGTATTGCAAAGGATAGCCCGAACGATATAGAATCCCTGCAATTCTTCTTCTGTAGTAACTATCTTGTTTTCCTCGCTTTCTTCTTCCGGCTCCTGCTGTGGTTCCTTTGCAACATTTACGGCAGGTATATCGGGCGTTATTGCGGATTTCAGCCTGTCATTTACATAGTCGTTCGTATATAACTGAAAAGCACGTTGAATCATGGGACGAAAATCGTCTATTACATTGCGGGTAACCATCCCGTTATAAACCTGCTTTGTCAGGAATTTGACAAATTCATCCGAGGGTTCTGTGCTTTGTGCCACAATATAGGATCGGATCGCATTCGTGTATTTCATCTCCGTGGCGGAGTTGAGTATAACGGCCGTGTCGTACTGGCTGCGACAAAACTGTTTCAGCTTGTCTATGTGGCTATCCTTCAGGTCGAGCAGGTTTATCTCGAAGAACGGCCTTTCATCCATCTTGTTCGGTTCGTCAAGGTCGGCAAAGAACCTATATACGATTCCGTTGGTCAAAACGCCGAACTTCGCCTTTGAGACATGGTAATAGCGGAACAGCTGGGCTTGGTACTTGTCCAAATCCGCCGACCAGTGCTTGCATTCGATGAGCATGATCGGATTGCCGTCGAGGAATACGGTGTAATCTATCTTCTCGCCCTTCTTGGTGCCGTAGTCGCAATCGCACTCGGGCGTTACCTCCATCGGGTTAAAAATATCATATCCGAGCGTTTGGATGAAAGGCAAGACAAAAGACGTCTTCGTTGCCTCTTCCGTTTTGATGTTGTCCTTCATCTTCACCACCTTGTCGGCCAGCATCATGATAGAATCCTTGAAGTCCATATCGCATAGGTTTTACATAATATTCCGTTTAATAACACCTGTTACCCTGAACAGCCTTTTCACATCTTCAAGCGGAATCTCGAACTCGGGATAAAAATATTTCCCTTCACGGGGCCCGCTTTCATGTTTCATGTGGTTGTCGCTGATGCAGCTAAATGCGGTTTTATCGTCGTTGTAATAGAGCCGTTTCAGGAAGCGGTTTTCGGCCGTTTCGATTACATACACGGTTCCCGGCTCGATGAAATTTTCGGTATATCTCCGCAATCCGATTACACATCCTGCCGGATAGTTTGGAACCATCGAATTGCCATATACTCGCATCGCAAACTCGCTATCCTTTAATATGCCTCCGATCTCGATCCATCCGGCCGGCGCTGCTGGCGTCATTTCCATGCCGTATTGTGCTCCGGCGGCAACTTCAGCGTCAAAGTATGGAATAACTTTCCCGGAGCTTATTTCTTGAGACGCACTGCTTTCTTCGCCAGATTGAGCCTCTTTGAGCATATTGCCTTCTCCTGACAACAACCACGCAATATTCAGGTCGGGATATACCTGCCTGATCATATTAATCTTATCGGGGCCTATGCTGTTACTAATATTACTTACAAAAGAACCAGAGGCTCCTATTTTTAATCCAAAAGCCCTTTTGCTGATCCCTTTCAAATCCGCATATTGAATTATTCTTTCCTTAACCCCCATAAGATCAATGTATTTATAGAATATCTAAATATCATAAATAATAATTATAAAAAAATCTATTCATTATTGATAGTTGTAATTAGATTTTCTATATATTTGCATTGTGGTCTTAAATCACATATCAAAAATATGTTTTTAAAATGAATAATGCAAACAAAAAGGCCGCGATTCATCCGGTTCTACCCGCACACAGGTATTACGCACCACTCTCTAAACGAACGAAAAGAGAGGTGATGGATTATATAAAGGTGCGAACAGAGAAGAGCATCGGAACGTCGCTCCGCTGGCTGCGCGGCGAGGTACGGCCTACAACTCCCGCAGAGCGCAAAGTAGTATCTGACGCTCTGAAGAAATACGCCGGATGCACGCTCACGGGCGACGAACTGTTCCCCGAAGATTTCCCCTATCGCGGTGCTAATAACTAACACGTCTTCACTATGGCCTACAAACTTCAAAACATCGAGTTCCAGCGGACGCAAGACCGTTCGATCATCTACCAGCAGGCAGGCGGCGGATTCGTGAAGCTGACCGAGAAAGACCCGATCGTGGTGATCCTCGAAGAGAAGATCAAGACCGAATACCCCGAAGCGTATGCGGCTCTTGATAAAGAATACAGCAAGAGCCGGGCCGACGTCCGCAAACACCGTCACGACATTGTGAGCGCATTCCTGTCGTGCAACTGCGGCGGTGCGGACGAAAAGATGGACATCGACGAGGACGGGGACTTCAACTTCGAGACGGCAAACTGTCCGTCGCTGTTCTGCAAGTATCGGGGCGTAGTGTGCTGCGGGAATTTCAAGACCAACATGACGAAGCGGCAGCAGGAGACGATGAAATGGTGCATCCACTACATGAGGATGGGATTTGAACCGCAGCAGATACGGCAACTTGTGGGAGAGAAGCTGGGCATATCGCCCGAAACGGTAGACACGAACAAGCGGGACGCTTTCGAGCGCGAGGGCGTCAATTCGATGGCCGAGTTCATTCTGAAAATGGAGGGTAAGTTATAGCACATACACATTCAATTCATACACCCATGAACACCAACTACGAAAAGATCAAGGCCGACCTTTTGGCCTTCGGAAAGAAGAACGGAGCCTGCAAAGATGAGTATGGCAGATTGTACGCCGCAGAGACAATCGAAGAGGTTATCGCGGTTGTCAAGGACAATTTTTGGTGGTGCGCCAAGTCACGAGACTTTGCCGATGTGATTATGGCCAATCGAGAGCAGTTCGCCGCGCATCAGATATGGGTCAATCAGGACGTAGAGATTCGAGAAGGAATAGGCTATCTGCTGGCGACGGAGGGAGAGATCAACGCCATGAGCTGCCACTCCTCGACGATCAACGCCACGAGCTGGGACACCTCGACGATCAACGCCGAGAGCTGGGACTCCTCGACGATCAACGCCGAGAGCTGGGACACCTCGACGATCAACGCCGAGAGCTGGGACTCCTCGACGATCAACGCCACGAGCTGGGACACCTCGACGATCAACGCCGAGAGCTGGGACACCTCGACGATCAACGCCATGAGCTGCCACACCTCGACGATGATTATCCGAACGTAAACCATCGAATGCAAGGTGAAAGATCAAAGCATCGCTCGCTATGTTTATGAGAACCGTATAGTAGTGGCGGATGATTCTATCAAGGTGGAGAAAGCGAAAGAGTAACGACGGCGGGGTGATATAGCGTCCTAAACGGATAGGGGCGAGCGGAGTATGCACAAAGACTTTCCACGTTCTGGCCACATTACCGGGTTCGACTCCCGGATCACCCTCAAATAGCCACCCGACGAGGTGAGGGGTTTGATCGCTGGCAATAACCCCAGTCGCAAAACAGAAAGCGATTCGGCAGTCGGAGCCGATACCATTCCGACCAACGCTGGCGACGTAAACGCAGGGCGTGCGGACGCTTTGAAGATTCCGCCGCGAGTAAGCAAATAGCCGAAATGCGCGAAGGACTGGCACGGGTTCCGTAGCTGCGATGATATGAGCAGCGAGGGCCACCGGGAAAAATAAACGCATGATTTGTCATGGCGGGGTTGAATGTCCCCGTCATGGCTCTATGCCCGTGTCGTTGTTTTCTTTCATTTTGAGTTTTGGGTTAGTTGAGTTGGGCACGGGCTTTTTTTTGAAACTCTAATAAAATTTAAGATATGGCACACGGTCCACAGCGGGAGATTCTCGCATATCTGATTAAAGGCGGGCGGCTAACAGTACAGAAAGCATCCCGCATATTTGAAACGACCGAACTGCGCCGCATAGTCAGCCGCTTGCGAAAAAAGGGATACATTATTTGCGCAAGGAAATGCAGCGACGTAACAAGATCGGGGCGGGCGACACAATTCAACGAATATTACATGATGCCAGCTTCAGACGCATCAAAACAGTTTACCTTAATGATTGCCAACCGAGAAGGTCCGCAATCATAATCCGCTCATTCAATCCCGACCGGGAGAGCGGCAAGGCGAATCTCGCCTTTCGGTTGAGTGCCTCATAAACGTTTCGGCTGGCAGGCCGAAGGGTACGCCCAAAAATCTTGACGCGCAAGGCCGTGTCTTAATTGACTTGCGCGTTTTAGACAAAACCTGCACTCGTAAAATTTAGAGGTAATTTTTGGGAAATGCTGACGGCGGGGAAAGACCCGCACCTTGAACCGTGGTGTAATGGTAACACGTCAGACTTTGGTTCTGAAATTCGGGGTTCGAGTCCCCGCGGTTCAACAACAAATCCCACAAGACTATGAAATATCCAAAAGATCACCGAGGCCGCGAGGTTGTGCCTGTACGAATAGACAGAAATACTGTTGTATTGGCTCCCAAGGAGAAAGCCACTCCAGATTATGTGGAGAAATTCAAGAAGGCGTGTGAATGGTCGCAGAAAATGGCGATGAACTTGATGTAAAAATGTGGAGTGTCCTACCACTCCACGACGGAAGCGTATTAAGCTGCGCTATCTGCTGGCACCCATATTCTGAAAGCCTTGGCTTTCTTCGGACGGATCACCTTCCCATTCTTGCGAATGTACTTGCAGAAAACCAGTTTATACAACTTTCCGTTTTCGGATTTAAGAGACTGCATATAAACACCTCCTTTCTTTTTGCCTTTCGGCTTCAATCTTGCGTCCTACCGCAAGATAAATCCCGGTAGTAGGATACCGGGATTTTTAGAACTTTAGCAGGTTCTTGGGTGTTTTGAAAGGATGATGTTTGTACTTCATCTCTTAAATCCATTGCAAATATAACGTTCTTATAAACACGGCGCAACAGTTATAAATATTTTCACAATGCAAACGAAGTGCATATAAGAATACTCTATATTATTTCAGAAAAACAACCAAATAATTTTTGCAGATTCAAAATGATTTGCTATATTTGCAATGCGAACCAGTCGTACTGCACGACTACCTGAACATATAAGTTGCTCAAATTTAATTGGGCGTAGTCTCGTAGCACTTCTACTTCGTGTAGTCGTGACTGGTTCGCAAAACAAGAGGCTGCGCCCTCTTTTTATACCTACTACATTAACAAATTTTTGACCTACAATGCGAACCAGTGTCGAAGATTTGCAGCAGACGCAAGAGGCGTCATCTGTGAACGTACAGCCTACGAAACAGGCTATTCCCGCAAAATACACATATCTGCGCAGACGGCAGCTATTCGACGCGCCGATCTCCGACAAGCCGGAGACCTATCTCGTGTCCATGTATGCGACAGCCAGATTGTCGCAGCAAAGCATGAGCATCGTCCGAACATACGACGAGCGTCACCCTCTTATGGCCGTAGGCCGTGCCGTAACCGAGTTCTTCCAGAGTTACAACGGACAGATCGAGCAACTGTTGATACAGAAGAAAATCCAAAACCGCTAAAACCACACCGCTATGAAAACACGATTTCAGAACGTATGCGCCGGTGCAGGGCTTACGATGTTGCTTATGATGGCCGGCATGGGCGAATCAAGCCCCGTTGTACTGTTCATTTGGTTAGTGGCCGCAGCTCTGCTACTATACAAAGGCCGAGCGTTTGATTTCCAATCGTCAAAAAGCAATATAAAGCGATGAGACCTATGCCAGTAATGATTATAGACGGCGTGCCTTATGGAGTAATACAATCCGCTATGAACAACTGGAGCGATAAACGCAAAGCACGCATTAAGGTTGAAGAGGCGCAGATCGTCGAAGATTGCAATACCGTCGCCCGGCCTAATATACTGCACATTGCCGACGATATTTATGCCGAGCTGGCGCAAATGATAGTCGATCATGTCAGCATTGATTACGAAGATTATATCTCAAAAAAATTCGAGTACGAGGCCGGCGACATAACATACAATCTCGACGTATCGGCCATACTGTATTGGCAGCTCGTAACGGCACCCGATGGAGAATGGCATGAGATCACGGACATTGTTCCCGTATGGGTCGAAATGCACACCTCACAATCCGAGACCGGCGACGAGATTCCCAACGACATGAAGTTCGACAGATTGAAAGATTTTATCATTTAACATACAACATTATGGAAGAGAACAAAAACCAACAGCAATCTACGCAGCTGGCACCCGTGTCTCCGCAGAAGGTAGACACGATGCTGGTATTCTCATCGCAGGAGAATTTCGAGCAGGCGCAACGTATGGCGCAGGCTCTTGCGTCATCAACGATCGTCCCGATTCAATATCAGAAGGCCAAGACAGCCGAAGCCGTTGCCAACTGCATAATAGCACTGGAGATGGCCAACCGTATCGGTATGTCGCCCCTACAGGTCATGCAGAACCTCTACGTTGTATATGGCAATGTCGGATGGTCATCGAAATTCCTGATCGCCGCGCTCAACACGTGCGGTCGTTTCTCCCCTATTCGCTACGAACAGGAAAACGAAGGGGATATGGACAAATGGAGATGCCGCGCGTGGGCCATTGACAAGACGACCAACACGCCGCTGCACGGAGCATGGGTATCGATGCAGATGGCCAAAGACGAGGGTTGGTACAGCAAGTCAGGATCGAAGTGGAAGACCATGCCGGAACTGATGCTGCAATACCGTGCTGCCGCGTTCTTCCAGCGCACCTATGCACCTGAAATCTCTATGGGTATGCAGACCGTCGAGGAATTGAACGACGTGGTAGATGTCCCGTATGAGGACGTGACTAACAAGCCGCAGGCGCAGCCGTTCGATGCCTCGAAGCTGCAATCCGATTCGGACATCAACACGGCATTGCTCCGTGGCCAGATCAGCAAGGAGGAAGCGGACTACTTCCGCGAGCAGCTGACCAAGAGCAAGGCCGCCGCCGACATTGCCGCTGCGGTGGAAAAGGCGGCAGCGGCAGAAGCTCGGCCCGATCATTCAACAAAACTTTTCCCCGAAGAATAAATAAGCTATGGATAGACGCAATATATATCAAGGCACCCCCGAATGGTTCAACGACCGTTTGTTTCACTTCACTTCGTCGGAGCTGTACAAGCTCCTGACGAAGCCGAAGTCAAAGCAGGACCAAGAGGCAGGCAAACCCTCCAAGACGATGGAGGAGTATATCTTCGAGAAGCTGGCCGAGGACTTGACAGGCCGCTATGACGACAGCCTTGACACCAAGGCATTGAAGTGGGGTGAGACATACGAGGCGGAAGCGAGACTTGCCTACGAAACGGTAACAGGTCGGCAGGTGGATTTATGCGGTTTTATCGAGTGGTCAAAGATTTTCGGAGGCAGCCCTGACGGGTTGGTAGATAATGACGGAATAATCGAAATAAAGTGCCCGTACACCACAGCCAACCACGTCAAATATTTACTTCTCGAAAATCAGGATGAGCTTTTTAAGCTAAAGCCTGAATACTACACGCAGATTCAAGGTAACCTGCTTGTAACTGGCCGAGGATGGTGCGACTTCATATCATATGATCCGCGATGCATTAGGTCTGAATTTTCCTTGAAGATACTGCGTGTTAATCGAGATGAAGAATTTATATACAGGATAAGAGATGCTCTCGACAAGGCCGAACGGATCAAGGAGCAGATAACCGACAAGATTATTCGCATATGTACAGAGATGCAAAGTTGCGACAGGGAGGAATTAAATATGAACAAAGGATTAATTGCATTAGCAATGTCAGGATTAATGGTTACAGGACTTGTAGGATGTGGAGCAAGTGAAGGTGAAGGAAATGATGTATTAAAAGTAGGGAT
>ENA-OOXM01002578-OOXM01002578.1-human-gut-metagenome-genome-assembly--contig:-NODE-2578-length-11339-cov-1.932116_pt1 | contig 11339 bp, 11 predicted proteins | sample MGYA00241589_ERZ501347 | MGnify/ENA primary metagenome ERZ501347 (study PRJEB25962, sample SAMEA2042832) | human gut metagenome | biome: human gut; feature: human-associated habitat; material: faeces...
CGCCGGTTCGAGGCGGGTGAGGAGCCGGAGAATTACAGCTTTGTGCAGGCGCTGGTGACGGACAACCGGGCGCTGATGCGGCAGCAGCCGGAGTATTTGAAGCAGCTGGAAACGCTGCCGCCGAAGCTGCGCGAGGCGTGGCTGTATGGGTCGTGGGACGTGTATGAGGGGCAGTTTTTTGAGGACTTCCGCGACGTGCCGGAACACTATGAGGACCGGCAGTGGACGCACGTGATCGAGCCGTTTGCGCCGGACAAGGGGTGGACGGTCTGCCGGAGCTATGACTTCGGGTATGGAAAGCCGTTTTCCTGTGCGTGGTGGGCGGTCGATTACGACGGCGTGATCTACCGCATTCTGGAGCTTTACGGCTGTACGAGGACGCCGAACGAGGGCGTCAAGTGGACGCCGGACCGGCAGTTTGCCGAGATCCGGCGGATTGAGACGGAGCATCCGTGGCTCAAGGGCCGGGAGATCACGGGCGTGGCGGACCCGGCGATCTGGGACGCCTCGCGCGGGGAAAGCGTGGCGCAGACGGCGGCGCGGTACGGCGTGTATTTTACGCCGGGCGACAACGAGCGCATCGCGGGCTGGATGCAGTGCCATTACCGGCTGCAGTTCGATGAGAACGGGTACCCGCGTATGTATGTGTTCAAAAATTGCAGGGCGTTTATCCGGACGGTGCCGCTGATGCTGTATTCACAGACGCGGCCGGAGGATCTGGACACGGCGATGGAGGATCATGTGTGCGACGAATGGCGGTATTTCTGTATGTCGCGGCCAGTGAAGCCGATGATGCAGGCGCAGACGGCGGCGGTCTGGTCAGACCCGCTGAATCAAATCAGAAGCTAGGAGGAAGCAATGGAGGTACGGACAACAGGCGTTCCCGTTATTGGGGAGCGGGAGCTGCGGCGGGCGGCGGATATTCTGCGCCGCTACAAGCAGGGCAAGCAGAATCTGGAACGGCGCATCATCGCTGACGAGGACTGGTGGAAGCTGCGGCAGTGGCGGCAGTTTTCGGATAAGGGAAACCCGAATGACGACCGGCCCGCGTCCGGGTGGCTGTTCAACGTCATCATGGGCAAGCACGCGGATGCGGTCGCGGCCTATCCGGGGCCGGTCATCCGACCGCGCGAGCCGGACGACCGGCAGGAGGCGCAGATGCTCTCGTCGATCATCCCGTGCATTCTGGAGCAGAACGACTTTGAGGAGGTCTATTCCGACACGTGCTGGCAGAAGATGAAGCAGGGCACGGGCGTGTGGGGCGTGTACTGGGATCAGGATAAGCTCGGCGGACTGGGGGATATCTCCATCCGGCCCGTAAATGTGCTGAATCTGTTCTGGGAGCCGGGCGTGACGGATATCCAGAGGTCGCAGAATGTGTTTTATCTGGAGCTGGAGGACAACGAGACGCTGCTGGCGGCGTATCCGCAGCTGGCGGGGAAGCTCGGCGGGAGCAGCGCGGTGCTTTCGCGGTACCGGACGGACGATGCGGTCGATCTTTCGGAGAAGACGCTGGTGGTGGACTGGTATTACAAGAAGCGTGTGGGCGGCAGGACGGTGCTGCACTACTGCAAGTATGTGGGCGAAACGGTCCTGTACGCGACGGAGAACGACACGTTCATGCCGTCGGTCACGCGGGAGGCGCGGGACCCGGAGACGGGCGAGACGGTTCTGGTGCAGACGCCGGTGCGTGCGCCCGCGTGTGAGCGGGGGCTGTATGACGACGGGGAGTATCCGTTCATCTTTGACCGGCTGTTTCCCATCGAGGGCTCGATTTGCGGGTACGGCTATATTGACATCGGCAAGGGCGCGCAGGAGCAGATCGACCGGATGGATCAGGCCATCGTGAAGAACACGATCATGGCGGCGACACCGAGGTGGTTCCGCCGCTCGGACGGGTCGGTCAACGAGCAGGAGTATGCGGACTGGACAAAGCCGTTTGTGCACGTGGACGGGAATCTGGGGCAGGATTCTCTGCAGCAGGTGCAGGTCAATATGCTGCCGGGCATCTGCGTGCAGGTGCTGAACAACAAGATCGAGGAGCTCAAATGGACGACGGGCAACACGGACGTGACGAACGGACAGGTTTCGTCCGGCGTGACGGCGGCCTCGGCCATTGCGGCTTTGCAGGAGGCGTCCGGGCGCAGCTCACGCGCGTCGACGCAGTCGGCGTACCGGGCCTATGCGCGGCTCATCCGCATGGTGATCGAGCGCATCCGGCAGTTTTATGATCTGCCGCGCAGGTTCCGCATTGCGGGTCTGAGCGGGGCAGAGGAATTTGTGTCCTACTGCAATGCGCGGCTGAAGGCGCAAAGCATGGGGCCGGAGGCGCTCATGCGGACGCCGGTGTTCGATGTGACGGTCACGGCACAGAAGCACACGGCGTATACGAAGCTGGCGCAGAATGAGCTGGCGCTGCAGTTTTTCCAGCTGGGCTTTTTCCGGCCGGAGATGGAGCAGCAGGCGCTGGCGTGCCTCGACATGATGGATTTTGACGGCAAGCAGCAGATCTTGCAGAAGCTCCGTTCGGGTGCGGATGCGGCGGCGTGGCAGCGGATGGCGCTGACGCTGGCGGGACGGTATGAGCCGGAGCTGTACGAGCGGCTGGCAGGACAGCCCTCGCCGGAGGCTCCGGGGACGGTTCGGACGGCGAAAAAGCAGGACGCGGAACCGGCCAGAGTGCAGCAGGCGCGAAAGCGCGCCGGAGAGGCGGCGCAGCCGGGATGATCGAGGTATGGCTGGACAGAACGGCGCTGACGGTGCGCGGCCACGCGGGGTTTTCGCGGTACGGCAGCGATATCGTCTGCGCGGCGGCGTCGATGCTGGCGTTTGCGCTGGCGGAGGCGGTGCAGGCGGCGGGGATGAAAACGCCGCCGGTGATCGAATCGGGCTGCGGACGCTTCCGGCTGGAGGCGTTCGCGGACGGACAGGAGCAGGCGCGGCTGGACGGGATGTTTGAGACGGTTCGCGCGGGATACCGGCTGCTCTCAGCACGGTATCCGGACTATGTGCGGGTTTTGGGTGAACGTGACCCTGAAAATATGATGCAGAGACCCGAGCGTCGCCCGCTTGAAGGGCAGAAGGAGGAAAAGGATGAAAAACTTTGATTGGCTGCAGGCATTTGCGATGGAGCAGCAGGAGCAGCCGGAGCCGGGCGTATCGGCGGACGCCGCGCCGCAGGATGAGCAGGAGCGCGCAGAGGCGTTCCGGGCGCTCATCCAGGGACCGTATAAGAAGGACTATGACAGGCAGGTGCAGATGATCGTGCGCGAACGGCTGAAAAACTGCGCGAGAAGCGAGCAGGTGCTGAAGTCTCTGGGGCCGGCACTGGAAAAGACCTTCGGCGTAGATGCGTCACAGCTCACGCCGGAACAGGCGGAGCGGCTGGCCGCGTGCGCACCGGAGGGGAAAGTCCCCGTGACAAAAGAGGGGTATGAGGCGCTTCGGGAGCAGTTTGCGGCGGTGCGCGAGGCGTATCCGGGCGCGCAGCTGCATGAGGAGCTGGAAAGCCCCGTGTTCATGCGCCTTGTCATGCGCGGCGTGGATGCCAGAAGCGCTTACGAGCTGACACATTTACGGGAGCTTCGTGCAGGCGCGATGGCATACGGCGCAAGACGCGCACGTGAGGAGCTGACGGCGGCCATGCAGGCGGGTTACCTCCGCCCGCGCGAGAGCGGCATGGCCCCGGCAGCAGGCGGCGCATTTGCCGAGAGTCCGGAGCACTGGTCCAGACAGACGAGAGAGGAACTGAAGGCGCGGGCCAGACGGGGCGAGACCGTCCGGCTCTGAGAAAAGGAGAGATTTTAATGAATCTGAAGCAGGAACTGAATTTGCAGCTGTTTGCCGACGCGGGTACGCTGGTGAACGCCAGCGGCAATTACGTGAACGCGTATTCCGGTGAGACGAGCGCGTTCCCGGATGGCGGCGGTATGACGGCGTCCATGAAGACGTTTTACGACACGGAGCTGCTGGAAAACGCGCGTCCGGAGCTCATCCACACGCAGTTTGCACGCAAGCAGGCGCTGCCTGCCGGACGCGGCAAGACCGTGGAATGGCGCAAGTGGAACACGCTTGAGGACGCGGGCGCGCTGACCGAGGGTGTCATTCCGACGGGCCAGAAGTTTGGCCAGAGCGCTGTGACGCAGGCGATCACCCAGTACGGCACGTATGTGTCCGTGTCCGACCAGCTGGAGCTGCACGCCATTGACGACGTGATTCTGGGTGCGGCGGAGGAGCTGGGCGCGTCCGCCGGTACGACGCAGGATAAGCTGGTGCGCAATGTCGCCGCAGCGGGCACAAATGTGCAGTACTGCGACAAGGTCGGCACGAACGGCGCACATACCGCCGTGACCAGCCGCACAGGTCTGGACACCACCGCGAAGCTGACACCGGACGAGGTCAACAAGGCCGTGACGCTGCTCAAAAAGCTCAAGGCCCCGAAGATCGACGGCAAGTATATCGCCATCATCCACCCGTCCGTGGCATACGATCTGCGCTCGTCCGAGGCCTGGATCGAGGCGCACAAGTATGCGGGTCTGACGGAGCTGTTTACCGGCGAGATCGGCGAGCTGCATGGCGTGCGCTTCATCGAGACGACTGAGGCCAAGATCTTCAACGGTGAGGGTTGCCCGGTCAAGACGGCGGCGGACGAATCCAAGGGCACGCCTGCGGTGTATTACAGCGTCTATGCGACGCTGTTCCTCGGCAAGGACGCCTACGGCATGATCGACCCCGAGGGCGGCAATCTGGAGATGATCATCAAGGATAAGGGCCAGGTCGGCGGACCGCTCAACCAGTTCTCTACGCTGGGCTACAAGTTCTCCAGCGCGGCGAAGATCCTGTATCAGGACCGCATGGTGCGTGTGGAGAGCTGCGGCGCGTACTCTGCCGAGGACGAGGCAAACTGAGGAAGCAAGATGGAGACCGGCGCAAGCCGGTCTCCGGAAAAGACGGGACAGGAAGGGAGAATTGTCATGGAAAATGCATTTGCAAGTATGAAGACGATCACGCTGCCGCGTGCGTGCGGCACGGAGCAGCAGTCGGTGTTTGTCTGCGTCAACGGACGCACGTTTCAGGTGCCGCGCGGCAAGGCGGTCGAGGTGCCGGAGCCGGTGTATGAGGTGCTGGAAAACGCAAGACGGCAGCTGGAGGCGGCACGGAAGCTCGAGGATGAGCTGGCCGCCGGCTGAGGGCTGCGGACAGAAGAAAGGAGGCGGGGCGCATGACCATCCGCGAGGCGCTTGAGGCGGTCGACCGGCTCAAGCCCAACCAGTATGGGAGCGCGGACAAGCTGCGCTGGCTGTCGGAGCTGGACGGAGCGGTGTACCACGAGATCCTGACGCAGCATGAGACGCAGACGGCGGCGTTCGCGGGCTATACGCCGGAGGCGGATCTGGACGGGACGGTGCTTCTGATCGAGTGGCCGTATGACGAAATTTACCGGTGGTATCTGGAGATGAAGATCGACGACGCCAACGGGGAGATGACGAAGTACAACAATTCCGCCGCCAAGTACAATATGTACTATCAGGCGTACCAGAACGCGTACAACCGGGCGCATCTGCCGAAGAGCGAAGCGGCGTATATCAAGCTGTAGGAGGGATAGCGGGATGTTTTATCCAAAGCTGACGGAGCAGCGGCAGCAGACGCTGACGACCGAGGCGTTTCTCGGCTATGACCACGATCTGAAGCTTTCTGACGGGGAATTCTACGACATGGAGAATCTGACGTCGGACTGCTATCCGCTGCTTGCGCCGAGAGTGCGGCGGGGGACGGTGCAGGCGCTTTCAGGGGTGCAGGCGATCTGCGCGCGGGACAGGCTGTGCTGGGTGCAGAATCAGGTTTTGCATATCAACGGCGCGTCCATGGAGGCGTATATGCCGTCGGTGAACATCAAGGCGGGAGAAAAGCAGCTCGTGTCCATGGGCGCGTATCTGTGTATCTTCCCAGACGGAATTTACTTCAACACGGAGGATTATTCCGACAACGGGTACATGGGGCATGAGAATACGGTCGACGCGGCGGAAACGCCGATCAGCGTGTCGCTGTGTCTTGCAGACGGGCAGGCGCTGACACTGAGCTTCTCGCAGGCGGCGCAGCCGGAAAGCCCGTCGAACGGGCAGTATTGGCTGGACACGTCGGGGAGTCTGCACACCATCAAGCAGTGGGCCGAGGCCTCGGGGCAGTGGGTGTCCGTGCCGACGGTGTATGTGAAGCTGGCGGCGAACGGCATCGGCAAGGGCTTCAAACAGTATGACGGCATTGAGATCTCCGGACTTTCCGGGAACGAGCAGCTCAAAAAGCTGAACGGCAGCCAGATTTTATACGGCGCAGACGAGAGTTCTATCGTCATCGTGGGGCTGATCGACCAGGCGGCGGAGGTCACGAGCGGGACGGTGAAGACGGCCCGGCGCGTGCCGGATATGGACTTTATCACCGAATGCGGCAATCGGCTCTGGGGCTGCAAGTACGGTGTGGCGGACGGGAAGACGGTGAACGAGCTTTACTGCTGCAAGCTGGGCGATTTTAAAAACTGGGCGTGCTATCAGGGGGTGGCGACGGATTCGTGGCGGACCAGCTGCGGCACGGACGGAAAGTGGACGGGCGCGGCGACGCTGGCAGACAGTCCGGTGTTTTTCAAGGAGGACTGCTTCCACCGGGTCTATCCGTCGGCCTCGGGCGCGCATCAGGTCGTGGTGCAGAAGTGTGCGGGTGTGCAGAACGGGTCAAGCAAGAGCCTCGTGGTGGTGGACGACCGGCTGTATTACAAGTCGCGCATGGGCGTGTGCGTGTACGACGGGAGCCTGCCGCAGGAGATCGGCGGCTGCTTCGGCACGGTGCTGTATGCAAACGCGGCCGCGGGCGGTGTGCGCGGGAAATACTTCATCAGCATGGAGGATGCGGCGCACAACTGGACGCTGTTCGTCTACGACACGCGCAAGGGTCTGTGGCACCGGGAGGACAGCACGCACGCAAGCGAGTTTGCGCGGGTCGGCGACGAGCTGTATTTCCTTGAAAATGGAACGCTCAGGACCGTTTACGGCACAGCCGGGACGAAGGACGGGCCGGTCGGGTGGATGGCGGAGACGGGGATCATGACGTATGGCCTTGTCGGAAAGAAATACGTCTCGCGCATCAATCTGCGGATGCAGCTGCCGAAGGGGTCGAGTGTCGATTTCTGGGTGCAGTATGATTCGGACGGCGTGTGGCGGCACTGCGGGCACATCGAGGGCCGGGGACTGCGTACCTTCCTGCTGCCGATCCGGCCCGCGCGGTGCGACCATCTGAAGTTCCGGCTGACAGGGAAGGGCGAGATGAAGCTGTTCAGTCTGGCGCGAGTCCTGGAGGCAGGAAGCGATGCGTAAGACGGGAGGTGCAACATGGGTAGTCTGACACTTGCATACCCGTCGATCGCGGGGAAGACGACGCAGGAGCAGCTGGAGAGCATGCGGCGGTATCTGTGCAGCGTGACGGAGCAGCTGAATCTGGCGGACTGGTCGGCACGGGCGGCGCTGACGGAGATCGCGCAGGCCATCGACGCGGACGGGCTTTCCGAGGAGGAAAAGAAGACGACGCTTTCCGGCTATGTGGCTTTAAAGTCCCTCATCATCAAGACGGCGGATTTTGCGGCGGCGAATTCGGAGGTCTGGTCGGCGAAGCTTGCGGGGAATTATGTCGCGGCGTCGGACTTCGGGACGTATCTGGAAAAGACGCAGCTGACGATCGAGGGCAATTCCGTCGGGATCAAACAGCTGTATGATTACACGGCAGGCGTGAACAACGCGTTTTCCGTGAATGCGCAGCAGTATATCAAGACGGGGCTGCTGTATTACAACGACGTGACGCCGGTGTACGGTGTGGGCGTGGGAAATATCGAGACGACCGTAACAGACGGCGGCGGAAGGATCGTCGACCGGACGAAAAACGAACTGCTGACCGTGACGCCGAAACGCATTTCCTTCTGGCAGGAGGGGATGGAGGTTGCGTATCTGTCGGAGAAGAAGCTGCATTTCCCGTCCGGAACACTGGAGGCGTACAACGCGAAGCTGACCGGGACGATCACGGCGGCGGCAGGCTCGGCCTTTGGGCCGTGGACGATCTCGGACGGGAGCATCTACCGCGTGGAAAACGTGTTCGGCAGCAGCACGGGTATGTATTTTGGGACGGGCGGCCTCTCCGTATCAGACCGGTTTCAGGTGGACGCGAACGGATATCTGACGTGCTCCGGCGCGACGATCTCCGGCGCGATCAGGGCGACGAGCCTGAATGTGACGGGCGCAAGCATCACGGGGCTTACGGTCGATGCGGCGAGTGTGACGGGCAATCTGTCCGCGTCGCGCATCAACGGCGGCATTCTGGATTTCAACAATTTTTCGGTCGATCATCTGTCGGCAAACGACATTACGACGGGGCTTTTATCGGCGGATTATATCAAGCTGGGCGGCGATATGGCGGTATACGATGCGCTGAACAGCGGTACCGTCGGCGGGTGGCTCGGCTATACGACGGGCGCTTACGGCGGCGCGGGGATCCATATGCAAAGTGGGCTTGGCGAGGTCGTGGCGACGGCAAGCGGCGCGAAGCTCTGCTACGGCGGCAATACGCTCTCCGTCACGGAGGGCGGCGCGCAGACGAACTGCCGAACGGCGGTAGGCGGCGATCTGGTCGTGAGCGGCAGCACGGCGCCGTCTGTTGACGGCGCGGGATCGCTCGGGTTTTCCGATTACCGGTGGTCGGTCGTGTACGCGCAGACGGGCACGATCACTACATCTGATCGGGAGAAGAAGACGGACATTTCGTATGCGCTGGAACGCTATGACGCGCTGTTTGAGAAGCTGCGCCCGGCGAGCTACCGGCTGAAAAGCGGCACGTCCGGCAGGACGCACACGGGGCTTGTCGCGCAGGATGTGGAGCAGGCGCTGCGGGAGTGCGGATTGACGGGAAAGGACTTCGCGGCCTTTGTGAAAACGCCGAGGGAAGACGGCGGCGCGGACTACGGCCTGCGCTATGAGGAGCTGATCGCCCTGTGTATCCGGCAGGTCCAGAGGCTGCGGGAAAGAGTGAGGAAATTGGAGGAAACGGCATGAGTAAGCTTTCGAATGCGATCGGCGCGCTGCGCATGGGGCTGGTGGAGGCGGTCAACGCCTCCGGGCGTCGTCGGGATGGTACTCGATCAGGTGCGCACGCAGGTGCGGCTGCTCGAAGCGCAGGAGGACGCGGAAACAGAGGAGAAAAAGGAGGAGGACAATGGCGCTTTACAGAGTGCAGGGTAACGGAAAGGCTCCGGCAGGGCTGCAGGCGGGCGACGAGGTCGTGACGGGCGGCGGCACGTACCGCATTCTCGGCGTAAACGCAGACGGCAGCTACCGCAGCTCGCTCAGCAACAAATATCAGACAATCTATAACTATCGCGGCAGCTACGGAACGGCTCCGGCCGGTCAGACGGACACAGCGCAGGTCAGAACGCCCGGCTATACGCCGTCCGGCGCGGCAAGCGAGGCGAAGGCGGCGCTGGACCGGGTGCTGTCGGAAAAGCCCGGCAGCTATACGTCCCGGTGGGACAGCGAGCTGGACGCGCTTTATGACCAGATCGCGAACCGGAAGGCGTTTTCCTACGATCTGGGGGCAGACCCGATGTACCGGCAGTACCGGGAGCAGTACCAGAGCGCGGGACGGCTGGCGATGGAAAACACGATGGGCGCGGCGGCGTCTCTCACGGGCGGCTACGGCTCAAGCTACAGCCAGCAGGCAGGGCAGCAGGCGTACAACGTGTATCTGCAGAAGCTCAACGAGGTCGTGCCGGAGCTCTACGCGCAGGCGCGCAGTCAGTATGACCGCGAGGGCTCGGCGCTTTCCGAGCGCTATGCGCTCATCAGCAGCCGTGAAAAGAGCGACTATGACCGCTACCGCGACCAGGTGTCGGATTATTACGCGGCACTGTCCGACGCGCGCAGCGCGTATCAGAGCGAGGCGCAGCGCAGCGAGAATCTGGCGCTGCAGTACGCGAAGCTGGCGAACGACAATTACTGGAACGAGCTGAACTATCGCTCCGACCGGGAGGATGCGGCGAACGCGCAGTACTGGAAGCAGCTCGCCTATGCGGACAAGCAGGCTGCGGCGGCAGAAAAGGCGGCGCAGGCCCGGCAGAAGGCGGCGCAGGCGGGCACGGCGAAGGACAAGCAGACAAAGCGCTCGTCTTCCCTTGCCAGAGGCAGAGGCGAAAAGCGCGGCAGAACGGCGCCCGGCACGGCGCGCCGCGATGAGATCAACTGAAAAGGCCGGAAGGAGGAGAACAGATGACAAAGCTTCCGGGCGCAAGGCCAAGCCCGCGCATTGCGGGCGGCGTGCTGCGCTGGTACGCGGGCGATACGTTTTCCGTGACGCTGGCGCTGGAGCTGCGCGATCAGGACGGCGATCCGGTCACGGTCGGCGCGTCCGACAGTCTGACGGTCAGCTTTTTTGACGCGTCGCACGCGCCGGTGCATACGTTTCAGTTTGACCGCATGACAGGCGGGCAGGCAACGCTGACGTTTGACGATACGGTCAGCGCAAAATTTCCGAAGGGTGCGTATTTCTATGACATTTTGTATACGCACGGCGACAAAACAACGCTTGCGCGGGACAACCGCGCGGCGGCAGAGTGAGGTGCGGATATGCGGGTAGAGATTCCGAATACGATCACAGCAACCATTGGCGGACTGATCTCCAGAGGCGTGAAGGCGGTTGAGGTCACGGACGGGGGACGGCTCGTCTTCACGCTGACGGACGGCAGCACCGTCGATGTTGGAAGCGTCGTGGGGCCGCAGGGCGAGAAGGGCAGCACCGGCGCGCAGGGCCCGAAGGGCGATACCGGCGCGCAAGGCCCAAAAGGCGAGACGGGTGCACAGGGGCCAAAAGGCGAAACAGGCGCGCAAGGGCCAAAGGGTGAAACAGGCGCGCAGGGTGAGAAGGGCGACACCGGCGCACAGGGTCCGAAGGGCGACACCGGCGCACAGGGCCCCAAGGGCGACCCTGGCGAACGCGGCCCGAAGGGGGAAACCGGCGCACAGGGTCCGAAGGGCGAGACTGGCGCGGGCTTTCTCGTGAAGGGGTATTATGAGACGGCCTCCGCGCTGGAAGCGTCTGTGCAGGCGCCGATGGCGGGCGACGCTTACGGCGTCGGTACGTCGGAGCCGTATGACATTTATATTTTCGACGGCGTAACAGAGAGCTGGATCAACAATGGGCCGCTTCAGGGCGCAAGGGGCGAAAAGGGAGACAAGGGCGACAAAGGTGACCCTGGTGAAAAAGGCGATAAGGGAGATAAAGGCGACAAGGGTGATGCAGGTCAGAACGGCAGC
>ENA-OOXM01002581-OOXM01002581.1-human-gut-metagenome-genome-assembly--contig:-NODE-2581-length-11332-cov-2.615944_pt1 | contig 11332 bp, 8 predicted proteins | sample MGYA00241589_ERZ501347 | MGnify/ENA primary metagenome ERZ501347 (study PRJEB25962, sample SAMEA2042832) | human gut metagenome | biome: human gut; feature: human-associated habitat; material: faeces...
GATAAACTTACAGCACGATCGCGATCCGCGCAACCCGGGCCGCATGAACAACGCGTGAACCGTTGGAAATCCAACGTTCCATCGGCGTGTCGAAACTTGACAAATCAGAGCCTCTTGTTCTCCCAATCGCCTATTTCGACGCCACGCAGCCACGCAACACACGTGATCACTGGCAGTTGAACTGGTACAACGCCCAGCCCTTCGCATATGAAGCCATATTCGAATAATCCTGAACCTTGCGCATCGTGCCATCTTTGGCGTACTGGTCGATCAGCTTTTGATCGTGGAACGTGTCGTACTGCTGCTTGAACGTGAACATCTGCAGGCTCGGCGCCTGGCCGCCCATGCTCAGGAAGTATGCATCGCCATCCGCGCTCAGCGGGCAGACGGTATTCGTCAGCACCTTGCCGTCGCCCGACGCGAACGCATTCTCCGTCTGACCGAAAATCGCACCATTCTTCTCGGCCTTCGCGTTGTAAATCGGGAACAGCATATCCGCGCCGTACATCGCCGTCGCATACATGGAACCGTTCAGCGGATCGGAAACCACCACCGAATCGGTACCAGTCTCCTTCACCACCTTCTTGAGAATCTTCTCCTTCGTGGCAGTGAGCTGCTCGTCCGGCCGCGCATCGTCAATCGTCATATTCGCATAGACGGCATCCGACAGGGCGGAACGAACAGTATTGCCGAATTGGCAGGAAATGGCGAGCGCCGCAAGCAGAACAATCGCAATGATTTTCGTGACGTTCGGCAGACGGCCGGCACGCAACAATACGACGGCGGCGAAGACGATCAGCGGCAGCACGCCGAACGGAATCATGGTAAGCGGTCGGGTTTCGGCGCGATACCAGGCGGCGGCCACGATGTTGGGGAACCAGCCAGTCAGCGCGGTCGAGCAGACGTAGACGAGACCGACCAGGAAGAAGGCCAGCAGAATGGCGATCGCGTCGCGGCGGAGTTGCGAGGCGTCGGAACGTGGAGTGCGGTAGCTGGCGGAAGTCTTGCGATTCCTACGATCGGCAGGCATAGCCGCAAAATCGGCAACCTGTTCGTGCGGTTGCGCTGACGTGCTATCGGATGCACGGTCAATCGCAGAAGCGCCGGGCACAGTAGCGGAATCGGCGCGATTGGCGGCGAACCATTGCGGGCGGATGATGGCTGCGACGGTGACGGCAAACGCGATCAGCACGATTGCGGCCATGAACCAGCCTTGCACGCCGCCGATATTGTCGGTGACGTAGATTTTGAGCGCTTCGGGCACCGTGCGGTTCGGAACGAAGGTGTGGAACCAGCTGGCGGGATTGAAGTAGCGGTCCGATTTGTAGCTGGACATCATGTATACGAGGAACACGGCGGCGCCGAGAACCACTACGCCAGCAAGGCCTGCGATGGCTTTCCATGGCAGTCGCGTCAGCACGAAGGGGGCCATGAGCAGGAGCCAGGTGAACACGATGCGCGGATGGGCGAACATGCAGACGCCGGCAGTGACGAAGAACCATATGATCCATTTGACGAGGTGTTCGCGGGTGGCGAGCGCGTCGAGCAGGCGAAGTGTGGCGTACAGCCAGAACGGCAGAAGCGTGGCGGCCAGGCCGAAGGCGATCAGCGGACCGGAAGCCAGCATTTGGAAGGGGTGCGAGGCGGAAGCGACGGCGAGCGGGGGGATGATGAGCGCGAGTATCGCGGGGAATAGCGGAACTACGACAGACGCGACATTGCGGGCCGAGGACTTTCGTGCGTTCGCAAATCGGGGGGAGCATACGGATTGTGCCGAATGCGACAGGCGACGCGTGAAATAGGAAGCGTACAGCTGAATCGCAATCGGCCAAACCAAGCCGGATGTGGCCAGCCAGACCGTGTTGAACGCGGCGTAAATCGACAGATTGACGCCGAACAAGCTGGCGAGCTTAATCATGCCGGCTGCAAGCAGATGGAACAACGGCGGATAGTATTCGTCGTTCGGCCACAGGTGGGTGGCCGCGCCGACGCCTTCGCCGAGGATCTTGCGGATGAAGTAATAGTGCGCGGGCGCGTCGATTTCGTGCAATGGGTTCGTCCAAGCGGCGGAACCGTGCGGAAACCAGGCCCATACGACCGCGGCGGCGAGCGCGACGCCGATGGCGGAACAGACCGGCAGTGCGATGCGGGATAAGCGGGGAACGGCGGAATCGCAAGGCAAAGGCAAAGTATCGTTCGTTGTCTTGCTTGATATCTTGTCCGTCGTTTTAGCCGTCGTTTCGTCTGTCGTCTTGCTTGCGGCGACTGCGTTGTCGGCTTCATCGACTGCGTCGTCGGCCGCTGTGGGAATCGTATTGTCTGTGCTGTGCTGCTTCATCGCCATCCATCGTAGCCGAAGCCGCGAAAGCAAGCCACAAATCGCAATCGCACCTGCATTTTGTAATTCAAAACTGGACCGTGCGGCAACAAAAGCTGGAAAGGCATCTAAAAACGGATGGAACATGCGCGGGATGGGCGCAAGACGGACGCGGAACGCGGGAAGAATAGGCGGACGTAGAGCGGAGACGAGCGCGAGCAGGAACAAAATCGCCGCTTATCCAACCTTCGATTTTCAGGAAGTATTCAGACTTCACACAGAGGTATAACAGTGTTGCGCAAGAAAACAATCACGTTGGATGGGCAGGATGATTGCACGGGGCGCATTGCGCTGTGAGCGTACTCGCTGTCGTTGCTTGACTGTGTGCGTCCCGGCCAACGCTGGCGTCGGCATGCGTCGACGCGTAACTACAGAGAACTGGAGAAGTACCGCATGTTCGTTCTCAAGAACGCATGGGCTGCGCTCGGTCGCGTCAAATGGCGTACCGCGCTGACGGCTTTGCTTGCACTGCTGGTGTCGTTCTCAGCCGCCGTGGATCTGGCGGTGCTGAGAGCCGACGACAAGGCGAATAACGAAACATACCAATCGCAGAAAGCTTCGGCGGTAATTCGGCCAAGCGCGAAAGTCACTGCGAAACGCGACGGCGCGGACTCCAATTACACCGCCAATTACATGACGTGGGACATGTACACCAAGTACGCGGAAGCGGTGCAGAAGAACAACTTGACGTTCGAATACACGCTCGCCACGTCGGTGCCGGTGCGCGCCAGCAAGTCGCTGCAGGCGATCGCGGCGAAAAGCGACACGAGCGAGGACAATACCGGCGGCAACCTGACGTTGCAAGCCTTCTACACGAACGATGCGGCGAAAATCAACGACTACGGCACGTTCAAAGTGGTCAAGGGCAAGCAGCTGAACTACAAGACGGCCAACGACGGCGTGCTGGTCTCTCAGGCAGTGGCCAAGAAGAACAATCTCAAAGTGGGCGACAAGGTGACCGGCGGCAATCCGACGAAGGCTTCCGAAACCTACAAATTCACCGTGCGCGGCATCTACGAGTACACCGGCGAGGCGCCGGCCGGATACGGTTCCGACGCGAAATACGCGAAAGACAACCGCGAGAACGTGGTGTACACGTCGTACATCAACTTCGCGCAAAGCGGTCTGGATGTGGCCGGCACCAAGGGCTGGGCCATCCCGAACCTCAACATCATCTTCACGCTGACCGATCCGGCCACATACAACAAGTTCGTGCGACTGGTGACAAAGGCCAAGCTGGACACGTCGAAGTTCACAATCTCATCGCCGTCGCTTGATGCGTACAAGAAGCGCATCGCACCGCTGGACGCCGCTGCCAAGGCCGCGCGCACGGCGTTGTTGGCGACCCTGATCGTCGGCGGGCTCGCGCTGCTGGCATTGGTGCTGTGGGCCGCGATCGGTGGACGCCGTGACGAAATCGGCATGGCGATGGTTTCCGGCGTCACCAAGGGACGTTTGGGATGGCAATTCATGCTGGAAACGTTCATGATGACCGTTCCAGGCTGGGCAATCGGATTGATTGCCGGCGCGCTGCTGGCCAAGCCGCTTGGCACCGCATGGGCCGGTGGACAGGCTGTGGCCATCACATCCGCATCCGTGTGGAACATGATCTGGTACGGACTGGGCGCCTGCCTGGTTCTGGGCATCATCGCGTTCATGCGCGTGGGATTCTTCGATTTGGGTCAGCTGTTCGCAGGCCGTTCTGACGATTCGAACGAATCTGCCGAAGCGAAGAACGCAGACGAGCCGGAGGAAACAGTCGAGTCGACGGAACGTACGGAGGTGAACGCATGAGCGAGAAAGACGTGAAAGACAACGAAACCGAAGCATTGAACAACGCTGCCGCTGAAAACGCGGAAAACGCGGACATCGAGGCGGGCGAAACCGATATGGCCACGTCGATCGAATCGGTCGATTTCGCGGTGGTGTATGACGATGGAGGCGATTCCATCGCAACCGAATCGGCAGAAAACGCGGAAAATACGGAAGGCATCGCCACGGAAGACAGCGTTGCCAGCGACAACGCGAATCGCGTGAACGAAACGCTCGCATTGGGCGCGACCGACGACGAACAGTCGCTCGACCAGCACGAAACCGTACAGGCGGACTCCGCAACCAGCGTGTCATCGCAGATCGACCGCGAAATCAAACATCATCGCAAGAAGGACGCATTCTTCTTCAAGGCGAACCCGACATTCGCGCTCGACCATGTGACGGTGCACAACCGCAAAACCGGTCGCAACGTGCTCGACGACGTTTCCCTGGCGTTCCATGCCGGCGCGACCCACGCGGTGCTGGTGGATGCCGAAGATGTCGAACAGCATCAGGCGCTGGTGGCCACCATGGTCGGCATGATGCGGACGACCAGCGGCAACGTGATGCACAAAAGCACGAACCTCGCCGACGCGACACCGGTCGACGTGCTTGGACACCGCATCGGTTTCATTCCGCAGCGGTTCGCCGTGCGCGGCGACCTTGACGCGGAAGGCAACGTGCTGTACGCCATGGACGCGTCGAACCGCAATTTCCTGCAGCCCAAGCCGGTGATTGCGCGCGAGCTGCTCAAGCGCGTGGGATTCGAGGAAGTGACTTCCGGTCTGCCGGTGGGCAAGATGAGTGCGTTGGACCAGCGTCAATCGCGCGTGCGCTGAGCTGCGAGGCGGAGGTGATTATTGCCGACGAGCCGACCGCTGGATTGAACCGTGACGACGCCGCCGTGGTGCTGGGGCTGCTGAAGAAGGCCAAGCGCGATGAGGATCGTAAGCGTGCGATTATTGTGGTGACCGATAATCCGGAGGTCGCCGATCAGATGGAACATTGCGCGGAGCTTGAGTAGCGAGCGGCGTTCTGCGAGGCGAAAGCCTTGCGGACTGGTGTTGCATGCCAGTCCGCAAGGCTTTTTTCGTGCTGATTCTGGTTCGTGCCGATTCGCGCTGGTTTGCGGTGACACACCGCTAAAAACATGTCATATGCGCTATGTGTGGCAGACTCTTTCATCTTTGGAATCTCAAACCGCTATGTGTGGCAGATCGTTTGACGCCTCGTGAGTTAGAGGGTCTGTTTTATACCCCCTAATGTATGGCGGGAAAAGAGAAGTGCCACAGATAGCGGTTTTCAGTGCGCAAAACTCGGGCGGCGGCCAGGCTTCGAGGAATTTTCGGGTGTATCTCGCTTATGAATGGCGGATTTTTCCGCTCGACGCGTGCTATCTCGCTTATAGATGGCGGATGGTTTTGCCGCATGAGACTTAGAGGGGATTGAACTTGCCCCCTAACACCTAGTCTTCCTGAGACACCCGCCATTCATAAGCGAGATAGCATCCGGCAGACACCGAAATCCGCCATTCATAAGCGAGATAAGTAGGTTCGCTACTCGGCGATGCGCATGTGGTACTGCTCGGCGAGCGGTTTGACGTCGAGGACGCCGTAGCGTTCCAGAAGGCGCAGCCATTCGCGCTTGTTGCTTTCGCCGAAACGGGCGGCCTTGCGCGTGTAGGCTTCGGCGGTCAGGAACTTCGGCGGAATCGACTTGCTGTTGTACTTGTCCGCCACCATGACGACCTCCTGCTCGAGGTTCATCGGCACGTAGTCGGCCGGGGGCAACGGCAATCCCTGCGATTCCACGGTTTCGCGGGTGAGGCCCACACCCGTGTGGTTGCGTGCGAACTGGGCGATCGATTCGTCAACGCCCTCGTTCAGCAAGTATTCGTAGCCCTTGAGCCCGTGCTGAACATAGTGCGGACCGTCGAATTTGAGCGGTTCGCCGTCGGAACCGTCCTGCTTGAGCAGGAAATACGTGCCGATGTCGTGCAGCAAACCGCCAATGACCACCAGATGCTCGTCGATGAGCCGCGGCGGAACGGTACCTCCGGTCAGCCCTTCCGTGGACGGCACCGCAGGCATGTGCAGCATGCCGAGTGATTCCTCGCCGGTATTGTCTTTCGTCAGTTCCAGCCCGAAGTCGCCGGTTTTTTCGGGAGCGTCCGTCGGCAGGGTGCAGCGGCGGGTGAACAGCGCGTTCTGCCGGCGGGCCATGCGGCGGGCGATGTCGGCCACGACCACGCAATGGCCGTGGATAAGGTCGTATGCGGCTTGCGATTGCGCGATTTTGCGATGTAGCTCATCCACTTGCGCAAGAGTGGGGATATAGCCGGTCGTCGGCTTGTTCGATTCGGTTGTTTCGTTCGATTCGTTCGTCATACGCCCATCTTAGGCACGTTCCATCACGCCCAGCATACGGTTCCTGACGCAGTTTCCAAAACGGTTCCCAACAGCCGAAGGGATTCATACACCACGCCAGATAAATCCCGGAACGGACACGGATTCAACGGTTTCTCCGTCTTGTCAACGATGTTCCAAGGAATGCCGCCTTAAAACGAGCATTCATCAGCTGCCCGCAGCGGACGGCACGATACGCGGGGACGTTATGTGCGGAAAATCAGATGGAACGGACGCGGAATTCGCCGGTGCGGTTGGAAGCCACGATCATCTGGTCGTTTTCGAGACGGGTCCAGCCGTCTTCAGCACGCTGGTCGAAGCCGGAGCTGGCCACGACCACGCCCTTCGACTGATCGTCGTTTCCACCGAGCGCACGGTAGCGCAGCACGCGGTAGTCGCGCGCCTGCTCGCCACGACCGTACTGGTCGTAGATTTCGACGATGCGCTTGGAAGTGACCTCACGGCCGGCCGCGCACAGGGCGATGAACTGGTCCTGGCTTTGGATCATGCAGTTGTAGCTGGACTTCGGATAGCTTTTGCGCAGTTCGCGCACGGCCTGCGCCACCGCCTCGTCGAGTGCGAAGCCAAAGCCGATGTATTGCAGGATGACGGCGAAGAAAATGGCGGAATCGGAACGGCCGCCGGTGGACTGCACGATGCTCGGATCGACCGGGAATGCACGGTTCGTAATGATGTTGCGGCCCTGGTCGTCAGAAATGTCGCCATTGTGGATGAAGCTCAGGCCGTTCGCATAGAAGGGCTGCTGGTTCTCAAGAATCAGCGGCAGGTTGGAGCTGGCCAAGCGCAGGTGCCACAGGCCGCCGCGGGCCGGAGTGTTGGCGGAGCTCGTCGAAAATCGGATCATGACGGGCGGCGATGGTGTTTTTGTAGATCGCGGTGCCGGTTTCCGGAGTCGGCGCACCGCCGTCGCGACGGTATGGCGATTCGTCCGGCACGGTGATCAGCGCGGCGCCCCAGCCGTCGTTGTGGATCTCGCTCAGATTTCGGAAATCGCGCACGTTCTGCATGCCGAGCACGCCATTGAGGTTGGTGTTGCTGCCTGCCGTCGCGAATCCAAGTAATCTGCACATGGTTGATTACTTTAGCGACGGCAGGTTTCGACGCGCGCGTGCCGTTATCGGCATTGCTTATAGCCTGCGCTTCACACGCGCTTCAGACGCGGCGGACGCTCGGTGGCGAGGAACAGCGGCTGAATCTCAATCAGCGGATTGTAGGGAGCGAGTCCGAACCATTTGACCGGAGAGCCGGCCAAATGACGAATCGCGTACTTGATCTGCAGTGAGATCGCGCCCTTCTGGGACACCTTCGACTCGGGCATCAACGCCTTGTGAATCAGCACGTAGCGGATAGGTCCGATGTTCGGATCGGCATCCAGCTTCGGGTAGCGGGTGGTCTGCTTGGGCAGATCGCCGGACTTCGACAGATCGTTCATGATCTGGTGGATGTATGCAGGAATCGACTGCGACACCTTGAAGCCCAAGCGAATACGCACGCGGAACAGGAAGTCCGTGCCGAAATTCTCCACCGAATACTCGCGCGTGAACGGGTTGTCGGACGTTTCCACCGACACCGCCCACCATGCGCGGGCGCGCTTCGGATGGTCCGCGAAAATCGAGAAGAAGATGTCGGTATCGACACGCTTCATTTCCGGATCGGACGTCAGATAGACGATGTTGTCCGCGAAATACGGAATCGAATCGTCCTCATGAAGCTGCTTCAGAACCGGCACGCAATCGGCGGGCTGCATATGCCGGCGTTGCGCGCGTTCCAGCTTCGTGCCTTCGTTCCACGTGTACATAATCAGCAGAATCGCCAATGTCAGCAGCATGGTGAACCAGCCACCGTGCAGGAACTTCGCCATCGAAGCGAAGAAGAACAGGAACTGGATGGCCAGGAACACCACTGTGAACACGACCGCGCCGACGCGCTTGCCATCGTGCCAAATGTAGACGGCCAGCAGAATCGTCGTGGTGATCATCGTGACGGTCAATGCCAGGCCGTACGCGGCGGAAATGTGCTCCGAATCGCGGAACATCGCCAAAACCAGCAGGGTGGAGACGCACAGCACGGCGTTGACCACCGGAATGTACAGCTGGCCGCGGGTACGAGCCGGATAGCGCACCTGCAGGTGGGGCATCCAGTTGAGTCGCGTCGCTTCGGAAACCATGGTGTAGGCGCCGGTGATCAACGCCTGCGAAGCGATCACGCCGGCGCACACGGACAGCAGCACCGCCACGTAACGTACGGACGGGGTCATCATTTCGAAGAACGGATTGAGGCCGTGCATGTGGTTGTACGCGGTGTCGTCCCAATGGTTGAGCATCCACGCGCCCTGGCCGAAATAGCAGAACACAAGGGCGATCTTGATGAACGGCCACGTGAAGTAGATGTTGCCGCGGCCGACGTGGCCCATGTCGGAATACAGCGCTTCGGCGCCGGTGGTGGACAGGAACACGGTGCCCATGACGGCGAGGCCTGCCGCATTGTGGTGGCTGAAGAGGAACTCCACGCCGTACACCGGATTCAGCGCTTCAAGCACGCTCCAATCGGAGCTCAGGTTCACCAAGCCGATGACGGCGAGGAACGAGAACCAGATCATGACCACCGTGCCGAACGTGCGGCCGATGCGTTCGGTACCGCGCGACTGCACTGCGAACAGGCAGACGATGATCACAATGGTGATCATCAGCGTCAGTTCTTTGTTTTCGCTCATGATCGGTTCCAGCAGCGGCAGTGTTTCCAAGCCTTCCACTGCCGAGCTGATCGAGACGGCCGGCGTAAGCACGGAATCGGCGAGGAACGCGGCGCCGCCCAGCATGGCGGGAATCGCAAGCCATGCCCCATATTTGCGGATCAGCGAATACAGTGCGAAGATGCCGCCTTCGCCGTTGTTGTCGATGCGCATGGCGATGAACACGTATTTGACGGTGGTGATCAGCGTGATCGACCAGAAGACCAGCGACAGGATGCCCAGCACCGCGGCGCGATCCGTATGCGCCAAACCGCCTTGGCCGTTGAGGAACGTCTGCATGGTGTACAGCGGCGAGGTACCGATGTCGCCGTATACCACGCCAAGCGCCACGATGGCCATGGCCGGCGTGATTTTGTCCGGGCCGGACTGGAGACGGCTCCACCAGCGGCCGATGCGGCCCTTGCTGGCGGCCTCGTCAAGTTTCGCGGCTTCCTGCTGCTGCGCCTCGTGCTCCTTGATGAGCGTCTGGCGCTCCTCCTTGGTCAGGACCTTGTGCGAGACCTTTGGCGCCTGCGTGTACGTCGCTGCGTGAAGCAGCGGCTGTTCTTCTTCGTTCGGCTCGTTAGCCATAACGCTTCCTCCAAGTGGCGGGCCTTCCAACCCGCTCCCCAAAATAAAACGCAAGGTGTGACACTAGGAGCTTGGCAAACCATTGTCAAATCTTCACACGTGATTCGGCACGTCACGCATGAAATTCACATATGCTTAATCGTTTGTATTTTGCTTATTTTCTGGCGATTACGCAACTGTTACGTTGAGGCCCATGCGACCGTCACGGAACCGCCACGGGATTACCGCGAAATCGCCATTCTTTTTAGATGCCGTACACTTCGCGCGTCGTTTCACGCGTGGCTTTGGCGATTTCAGCCAACGGCTGATCCAGATAGTCGGCGAGCGCCTGCAGGGTGTACGGGATCATATACGGCGCGTTGGTGCGGCCACGGTAAGGCATCGGACTGAGATACGGGGCATCGGTTTCGACCATGACGTGGCTCATGCCGACGAGTTTCGCCGATTCGCGGATTCCGTCGTTGCCTTTGTAGCTGGATGTGCCGGAAAGGCTGAGATACCAACCGTTTTCGCGGGCGATTTCACCCATTTCGGCGTCTCCCGAATAGCTATGGAACACGGTGCGTTCGGGGGCTCCATCGGCGAGCAACGTTTCGATGACTTCCTTGTGCGAGTCGCGGTCATGGATTTGCATGGGCAGGTTGAGTTCCTTGGCGAGCGCGACGTGGGCGCGGAACGCCTCGCGTTGCAGTTCCTTGGCGGATTCGCCGGTACGGAACAGGTCCATGCCGGTTTCGCCGATGGCGACGACCTGGTTGGGGTAGGTGGTGGCGAGGCGGTGCACTTCGGCCATGGCTTCGTCGAAGGGGATGTCGTGCCAGGGCTTGTATTTGATGGGCAGGCCGTCGGGGCCGGGTGCGCCGCGGTGGCCGTGCAGCACGGCTTCGTTGGGGTGTATGGCGATTGCGGCGTGCACGGTTCCGGGATGCTCGCGGGCCATGTCGATGGCGGTCATGAGGTTGGGCAGCTCGCAGCCACAGTCGATTACGCCTTCGACGCCGACTTTCTGGGCTTGTTCCAGCAGTTCGTCGACGCTGTAGACGGGTACTTCGCCTTGGCCTTTTTCCATGGCTTCGTGACTCATGGCTTGGGAGAAGGGCACGACGGATGCGACGTGGGTGTGGTTGTCGATGACGTGCGCGTCTTCGGGCAGCGGCTGTGGGGCCGGGGCCCAATTGCGATTGCGGTGGTGCTTGCTCATGTTTTCCAGATTAGTCCCGATTGGCCCTGCACTGCGGGCGAACTCTCGTTCGAGGGTTCAAACGAGGGTCCGCCCGTTTCGCGGCATACACGTCACTTAATCGTGATGGTGGTGAACGACCATGCCGGTGCCGTGTAGTCGCCGTCTGTCAGATCAATCGCGGTCTGCCGCGGCCTGGTCGGTGATTCCTCACC